>ERZ791624.164-NODE-164-length-48409-cov-4.175518_pt1 | contig 48409 bp, 46 predicted proteins | sample MGYA00510058_ERZ791624 | MGnify/ENA primary metagenome ERZ791624 (study PRJEB30046, sample SAMN00715158) | human gut metagenome | study: EMG produced TPA metagenomics assembly of the A metagenome-wide association study of gut microbiota in type 2...
TCTCTTTCATTTTCTGTTACTTTTTAGTGTAACGCTATGGCAGGACTAGACAAAACAATGAAAAAGATAGGGTTGCGAAATTTCGCAACCCTATCTTTTTACTATTAGTTTTCTTTTTCTAACGCATTTCGTTTTACTTTGTTTTCCCTCTTCTCTGTTGAACTGCTGTTTGTATCCTTGCTGTCTTTGACGTGGATTTCGTTAGTGTTTCCATCGAAGAAGTGGTACTCCAAAAAAGCAAGAGCCTGGTTCGGTATAATCTTGAATTTCTTTCCGAAATCTCGTCTCCACTCTTTGAAAATCGATTTGAAGAGTCCTTTTCTGATGTATGCGTCCGCGTATGGGTGGACGTATAGTTTGAAGTTCGGAATCTTCAGCTCGTTAACGACGTAATCGATTTTCTCGCGAAGGCGATCTGTAAACAGAATCGAAGGCTGAACCTTTCCTTTCCCGTAGCAAGATGGGCATGTTTCCATTGTTTCAATGTCGAGGACTGCTCTAACGCGCTGGCGTGTAATTTGCATTAAACCGAATTTGCTAAGAGGCAGAATATTGTGTCTTGCTCTGTCATTTGCCATTACCTCCTTCATGTGTTCGTAGAGTTTCTGGCGGTGTTCCGCAAGGTTCATATCGATAAAGTCGATAACTATAATTCCACCCATATCTCTCAGTCGCAACTGTCGTGCAATTTCGTCAGCGGCACGGAGGTTAACGTCGAGTGCATTTTCCTCTTGGTTATCGGCGTTTTTGTTACGGTTTCCAGAGTTTACGTCGATAACGTGAAGTGCTTCTGTGTGCTCAATGATGATGTATGCACCGGCTTTAAATGATACCGTTTTGCCAAATGATGATTTAATCTGTTTAGTTACGTTGAATTCATCAAATATTGGCTCATCTTTAGCATATAGTTTTACCGTGTCCTTTCTTTCAGGAGCAATAAAACTGACGTAGTTGGATATCTGCGAGAAAGTGTCGGCATCGTTAACGAAGACATTTTCAAAAGAAGGGCTGAAAATATCTCGGATAATGCTAACGGCACGGCTCTCTTCTTCATGCAGCAATGCAGGTGGCTCGTTTTTCTGGAGTTTCTCAATGGCTTCTTCCCAGCATTTAACAAGTGTAGTCATTTCATTGTTAAGGTCTGCTACCCGCTTGTTTTCAGCCGATGTTCTGACGATAACGCCGAAATTCTTTGGCTTAATGCTTTCTATTAGTTGCCTCAATCTCATTTTCTCCTCTGTCGATTTTATTTTCTGGGAGATTGAGATTTTGTTTGAGAAAGGAATCAGGACCATAAATCGGCCTGTAAAAGTTATTTCGGTTGTCAATCGGGGTCCTTTTGTTGAAATAGGTTCTTTTGATACTTGGACGACGATATTTTGACCGACAGTTAGCGTTTCTGCTATGAGTCCCTGTTTATTGATATCCTGAAGACACTTGAATTTGGAAATCTGAGGTACCTTCGTTTTATCACCAATTGCTTCTTGAACAAATGCGTTGAATGTTGAAAACTGCGAACCCAAATCTAAATAGTGAAGAAAAGCCTCTTTCTCGGAACCTATGTCAACGAATGCTGCGTTGAGTCCCGGTAGCAGTTTCTTCACTCTGCCTAAATAGATGTCGCCAACGGCATACTTGATATTCCTTTCTTCTTTCTGAAGCGACATTAATCGCCCGTCTTCAAGTAAGGCTATCGAGATGTCTTTCGGTTGAACATCAACAATAAGTTCACTTTTCATTTACAACGTTATTCAATGTTTTGATTGAAAAAGGGGTTTGCCATTTAATGGCACAAGAACAAACTGACGACTGCGCGGGTCTTCCGTTTGTTCTTGTGTATTTTCAAATCCCACTAAGAAATAAATTATTTCTTTTTGTGACGATTTTTTCTCAATCTTTTTTTGCGCTTGTGAGTAGCCATCTTGTGGCCTTTTCTTTTCTTTCCGCTTGGCATAGTAATTTAATATTTTAGTGATTATTATTTAACGTCGTCCATAAATACTTTTGCCGGTTTGAATGCCGGAATCTTGTGCTCTGGGATGATGATTGTTGTTCCCTTAGAAATATTGCGGGCTGTCTTCTCAGAGCGAGTCTTTACGATAAAACTACCGAAACCACGAAGGTAAACGTTTTCTCCGTTTGCAAGAGAATCTTTTACAACGTCCATGAACTTTTCTACTGTTTCCAAAACAGCAGCTTTGTCAATACCTGTAGATTTGGCAATCTCATTTACGATGTCTGCTTTTGTCATAGTTGTATTTATTTTTATTTAATTTTTATAGTTTTTTCTATGTCGCTGCAACGCTTCTTTCGTTTGCGTCTGCAAATATCGCATTTTTTTTTCAATTAGAGATAGTTTAATGTGGAAAAAAGTGCTTTTTTGCAAAAATAAACCTTTAGATATCTGAAACTTGGTGTTTTTTTGCCGTTTTTTGCCCTTTATTCTTATTTTTCCTTCTTTATCGGTTTTTTGTCAAACCTTTCTCTTCTGCCAATTTCATCATCAGTTGCCATGCTTCTTCCCGGTCATTTTTTATTGTTCCGTCGAGTATTGCATTCTTGATGGTGTCTTTAATTTCTCCAATTATTGCTGATGGTTCTATATGGAATGTTTCCATTATGTCTTGTCCGCTGATTGGCGGTTGAAAATTCCGGATGCGGTCTTTCTCTTCTATTTCGACAAGTTTGTTTCTTACGATGGCAAAATTTTCGAGGAAGCGTTTTACTTTTTCCTGGTTCTTTGAAGTTATGTCTGCTTCGCAGAGGGTCATCAGATCGTCGATGTCGTTGCCTGCGTCAAAGAGTAGGCGGCGTACGGCTGAGTCTGTTACTTCTTCCTCTACTAATGCTATTGGGCGCATGTGCAGTTCAACAAGTTTCTGAACATATTTCATACGCTCGTCCATCGGGAATTTCATTCGTTTGAATATTGAGGGAATCATTTTCTTTCCAACGAAGTTATGGTTATGGAAAGTCCAACCGAGATTCTCGTCATATCTTTTTGTTACGGGTTTTGCTATGTCGTGGAAAACGGCTGCCCAACGGAGCCATTTGTTGTCGGTTTTTTCCGCAACGTTGTCAAGAACCTGTAGTGTGTGGAAAAAGTTATCTTTATGTCCTCGTCCTTCTTTAACTTCCGTACCTTTCAGGGCGTGTAGTTCAGGCATGATCAGTTGGAGCAGGCCGCTACTTTCAAGCAGGCGGAATCCCTTTGAGGGCCGCTGTGATTTGATGATTTTTGTCAGTTCGTCGTATATCCGCTCGCGCGAAATGATTTCTATGCGGTATGCATTCCTTTTTATTGCTTCAAAAGTTTCGTCAACAATATCGAAATCAAGTTGCGTTGCAAATCTGATAGCCCTCATCATTCTCAATGGGTCGTCAGAGAAGGTTATGTCTGGGTCAAGCGGCGTTCTGATTGCTTTTTTTGCAAGGTCTTCCATTCCGTTGAACGGGTCAACGAGTTCTCCGAAAGAGCCGTCATTTAGAGAAATTGCCATCGCGTTGATTGTAAAGTCTCGACGCTTTTGGTCGTCATCAAGCGTTCCGTTCTCAACAATTGGCTTGCGGCTGTTACGGTTATATGATTCTTTTCTTGCACCTACAAATTCGAGTTCCAGTTCACCGTGCTTGACCTGTGCTGTTCCGAAGTTTCGGTAAACAGCAATAGGGGTTTTGGGTCCGAGGTTTTTCGCAACTGCTTCTGCAAGGGCTATGCCGCTGCCAACAGTGACAAAGTCAAGGTCGGTTGACGGTCTTGCAAGAAAGAGGTCGCGGACAAACCCGCCGACAACGTAGCATGGTTGCTGCATTTCGTCGGCTGTCTGACCGATCGCTCGGAATATTTTATGAGTTAGTTTGTCTTGTAGGTTCATTCTATATTTGAGTTAGTTCTTCCGGGAATGTTGTTATGCATTCAAGTCCGTTTTCTCTTACTATGTAGGTGTTTTCAACGCCGACTGCACCCACGCCTGGAATAACGAATTTAGGTTCAAGGGCTATGACGTTGCCTAATTCAAGGATGTCGCGGCTCTTTGGGGCTATGACTGGCATTTCGTTTACTTCGATTCCGACTCCATGACCAACGAAGCCTGCTTTTTGGTTGTGTCCCATAAAGTAATCTGTCAGTCCTGCTTCTTCGACCATTGCTTGTGCTGTCATGTATGCGTCACACGCTTTAGTGCCTGGTTTCATAGTTTCCATCAGTTTGTGGTTGATGTCTATGGAGAGTTGGTGTGCCTTCTTAGCAAGGTCAGAAACGCGTTCAACGTAGAAAGTACGGGTCATGTCAGTCATGTATCCGGTGAAGTTTCCGTTCATATCAACCATAATTGTGTTGTCTGGGCGGATAACTGTTCCGTTGCAGCCAACAGGAAGCGAGTTGTCAAGTCCTTCGCCACCCATTGCAAAGTCGTAAGGGGTTGGGGTATCGGCATTGTCTCCTGCGAGAAGGTTTCCCATAAATAGTTCCATTGATTCGCCGTTGATGCGGAAAATGCCGAGGCAGCCGTCGAGACGCAATATGCGTTCTATCTCTATCTGCAGTTCAACGTCGGTCATGCCGCTTTCGTATTTTCCGTAGATTCTTTTATAAGAGTTTGTATGGCGAACTCCAGATTCTTTAAGGAGTTTTATCTCGTATTCTGTTTTGACAGATCTTGCTTTGGAAAGGATAGGAGAGCCGTTGATTATTTCCGTCTGATTCAGAGCCTTTGCAAGTCTTTGAATCGTTGAGAATGCCGCTCTGTCAGCTTCCATAGCGAGTTTTGCCGGGGCTTGAAGTCCCATTTCTGAAAGTATTTCCAAAATCTGTTCAGGCTTTCTTATGTATTTAGCCCTACAGTCGTCGATTCCTACAGGACGGCGTATTAGAAATACGGAAGTTCCCTCTGCAGGAACGTAAACGTATCCTGCAAAAACCATTCCGGTTGCATAGTATATGTTTGCATTGCTGCTGATAAGCAGTGCGTCGAAGCCGTTTTCTTTAATGAGATTTTGAAGTTTGGCTTGTCTTGTTTCAAATTCTTCGTTGCTTAAAAATTTCATATCTATTTTATGCTTAAGAAATAGTTGGATAACTCTTCAAATGAATTGAAAGAAATATCTGGGTGTTTGCATTCTCCGAATCCGTAGGCGGCGAATACAAAGTTCAGACCTGCGGCTTTGGTGCTTTGGCAGTCGCCTTCAGTGTCTCCAATGTAGGCCGGTTGGGTCAGATTATACTTTTCTTTTAGTATTTTCATATTTACTTCCTTGGGTTTCAATGTTGCCCCATAGGTAACTGCTTCTGTTATGAAGTCAGAAATGTTGGCGCAGCGGATAAGGTTATTAAGTCCGTCAGCACCGCAGTTGCTGAGTAAAAGAATAACATATTTCTTAGACAATAGTTCAATTCCTTCACTGACTCCCTTGTACGGCTTTCCTCCTAATTCAGGCATCATTTCAAATTCTAATTCTTCAAGTTTTGGAATGAATACCTCTGCCGGTATATGCGGGTTGCCTTCTGTTATATTATTGTAAATTTCATCGATGTGTTTGCCCATTTGCGAAATAAGTTCTTCCCTTGAAACCGTTTTGTCAACGCCAAAAAGTTCAAAGCACTTATCCCATACTTTGCAATAAGAATCAACGGCATCCCAGAGAGTGCCGTCCATGTCGAAAATCAGAGCATCTGTCTTAGCCCAGTCGATAGTATTTTTCTTCATTTGTTTTAGTCTGCTTTTGTAACCAATGACAATCCAATATTGTTTATGTTTGTAATGGTGTCGCAACGCATATCTTGCCAGATGATGACTTTATTGAATTGGCCTTTTTTGACATTCTTTTTGATGGATGCGGTATGCTGGAATAGTTTGCCTAATCCGGAGCCGTACCATTTCCCGTATTTGTCGGCGATCTGAAAATTAATTGTGTCAGACTGTACGATTGCATTCCCTTTGGCGTAGTCAACAATCAGCCAGATGTTTCGATAAGGGTAATAGTTATCGTGCCTAATGCTTAGTTGAAGGTCTGAGTGCCCTAAAACGATAGAGTCAGGTATTTCAAACTCGATAGGTCTGCGCTTGTCCCAGCCATTTTTATCGATGTCTTTAAAATTACTAAAATAGACTCCGTCTGAATTACAGGCGGAGACTATTGTTGTAAGCAGAATTAATATAATGCTTTTAACCTTCATTCTGTTTGTTAGATTCTTTGTTTTGACCTTGTGGTCTGTTCTGTTTTTTGAATCCGTTACGTTGCTTTCCTTTGTTTTTATTGTTGCGTTGTGGAGTCTGCTCATCCTGTTGTGGCTGTCGGTCAGCATTCTGCTCTTTTGTTTGTGGGTTCTGACCTTTAGGTTGTCCGTTACGCTTGTTGCCTGATTTCTTCTTTTTGTTCTTTTTGGCTTTATCAAAACGTGTAACGCTGTCTTGGCCGACAATGTCTCCAAATTCTTTTACTGGCATAGTGCTTTCGCTTTCTTCGTTCGCCAATTCTTCTGGCTTGACGCCTTTCTTGTTTAATGCAATAATCTCAAAAGCGCGTGCAGCTGATATAGTAACCAGATTTGCCGGGATTTGCTTGTCGGTAGAGTAGGTGAGTTCTTTTTTGAAAATGTCGCTCTTGAAGAAGTAATAAGTGTTGTTTGCAGTTTCTAATGTTACTTCTTTTGAAGGCATTTTCTTTACGCATTCAACGTAGGCGTCAACTTCATAGTTTAGGCAGCATTTCAGTTTAGCACATTGCCCGGCAAGTTTCTGAGGGTTTAGTGAAATATCCTGATATCGTGCAGCACTTGTTGCTACTGAAACAAAGTTAGTCATCCAACTTGAGCAGCATAGTGGTCTTCCGCAAGGACCGATGCCTCCTATTCTGCCAGCTTCTTGTCTTGCACCAATTTGCTTCATCTCTATGCGGATGTGGAATGTTTCGGCAAGAACTTTGATAAGTTGGCGGAAATCGACGCGCTCGTCAGCAATATAGTAGAAAATCGCTTTATTGCCGTCGCCTTGATATTCAACGTCGCCAATTTTCATGTCGAGGTTAAGACGTTTTGCAATTTGGCGTGATTCGATCATTGTTTGGTATTCCCTTGCCTTTGCTGCCTCGAATTTCTCAAGGTCTGCTGCTTTGGCTTTGCGGAAAATCCTTCTGATTTCTGCATCAGGTCGAAGGTTCGCTTTCTTCATTTGCAAGGCAACGAGTTTTCCCGTGAGAGAAACTCTGCCAATGTCGTGTCCCGGATTTGCTTCAACGGCTACCATATCACCAATGGCAAGTGGTATGTTCATGCTGTTCTTGTAATATCCTTTGCGGGTATTCTTGAATTGCACTTCCACCATGTCGAAGGTGTTCATGTTGCCGGGAATGTCAGCCAGCCAGTCGTAGCAGTGGAGTTTTCCACGTGGTTCTTTGCTGCTATCTTCCGTATGCTCGTTTATATATTCTGACAAATCGCTCATATCTCCTATTATTTTGCGAAACTAACTGCACGTGTTTCTCTGATAACGGTGATTTTGACTTGTCCCGGGTATGTTAGTTCGTCTTGAATTTTTTGAGCAATTTCTCCGGAAAGTTTTTCTGTTTCAACGTCGGTAATCTTGTCGGCACCAACGATAACGCGAAGTTCGCGGCCAGCCTGGATTGCGTAGGTCTTGATAACTCCCGGATAAGAAAGAGCGAGTTGCTCAAGGTCGTTAAGACGCTTGATGTATGCTTCAACAACTTCACGGCGAGCACCAGGTCTTGCTCCAGAGATAGCATCACATACTTGAACGATAGGAGCGAGCAGTGATGTTTGCTCAACTTCATCGTGGTGTGAGCCGATAGCGTTGCAGATATCTGCTTTTTCTTTGTATTTTTCAGCAAGCTTCATACCGAGTATTGCGTGTGGCAATTCTGGTTCTTCATCAGGCACTTTACCTATATCGTGGAGCAAACCTGCGCGGCGTGCTTTCTTAGGATTCAAGCCGAGTTCTGATGCCATGATAGCACAGAGGTTTGCAGTCTCTCTTGAGTGCTGAAGAAGGTTTTGTCCGTAACTTGAGCGGTATTTCATTTTACCTACAAGTCTGATAAGTTCAGGGTGTAAGCCGTGGATACCCAAGTCGATAGTAGTTCTCTTACCTGTTTCAATGATTTCTTCCTCTACTTGCTTACGTACTTTGGCAACAACTTCTTCAATGCGTGCCGGGTGTATACGTCCGTCGGCAACAAGTTGGTGAAGAGCAAGGCGTGCAATTTCGCGTCTTACCGGGTCAAAGCCTGAAAGGACAATTGCTTCTGGTGTGTCGTCAACGATTATTTCAATACCAGTTGCTGCTTCAAGGGCGCGGATATTGCGGCCTTCGCGACCTATGATGCGTCCCTTTATTTCGTCGCTGTCGATATGGAATACTGTTACAGCGTTTTCGATTGCTGTTTCTGTTGCAACTCGTTGGATTGTTTGAACTACAATGCGCTTTGCTTCTTTGTTAGCAGTTAGTTTAGCCTCGTCCATAATGTCATTGATGTATGAAGCTGCATTCGTTTTTGCTTCATCTTTTAATGATTCAACGAGTTTTTCTTTCGCTTCTTCTGCTGACAAGCCTGAGATATGTTCTAATTCCTCTTGAGCCTGCTTTTGCAGTTTCTCAACTTCTGCTTCTCGTGCTTCAACTTCTGCAAATTGGTTGTCGAGTGCCTTTTGAAGTGCTTCGTTTTCGTTTTTCTTCTTTTGCACCTCTGATTGCATTTGGTTCAATTGTAATTCCCTTTGCTTTGCTTTGGCTTCGGCAGACTGGATTTTTGACAATCTTGCGTTGGCAACTTTTTCAGCCTCAGCCTTCATCTTCATTTCTTCTTCCTTTGCTTCGAGAATCTTGTTCTTTTTTAGAACGTCAGCCTCGAGTTTTGCCTCTTCGATTATGTTATTTGCTCTGCTGTGGGCCATCTTTTTTGATATGACCATTGCAACTGCTCCACCAACAATCAGCGAGATTACCGCTATTGCTATATTGATTAATATGTCCATTTATGATTAGTTTGTTTTTATGTTAAAAAAAAGCACTGACCATACTTGTTTCCAAGCATTTTCAGTGCGGTTTGTTATTTCGTTGTTATACGATGCTAAAATTGTTGAGCAATAGGTCTTGCCATCCTCTGAGGCTTGTTACCAGTCATTGCAATATGTCTAATATATTAATTCTCATTTCAAAAGCGATTGACGCTATTTTATTGCCTTTCAATATATAGTGCTATTTTAATTATTGAGTTGCTCAATACATTTTTCAACATCCCGCACTAATTTGGCAATGGTGTTCCGACTTTTTTTGAGCATTTCCTTATCTGGCGCAATTGTTGTCGCTATTTTCAGATATTCGTTTTCCGTTTGTAATCTTTCGATTTCTTTTCGTTGCTGAAGTATTTGCTGCTCAAGTTCTGCATTTTGATTGCCCAATTCTTTGTATTTTTCATACAAGTTATTGTATTTTTCAACCAGAACCGAAAGTTTTTGACGCATACGTTCAAAAATCTGTGACAAAGTCTCTGCCATTCTGAACCAAATTTTTACAAAAGTATAAAATTATTTTCATTTTATGAAATGTTATATTGGAAAATAATAGTAGAGTCGGAAGATTTTTTTAGTTTTTGTAAAGAAGTTTATGTAACGTTCAGAATAATGTCGTCAATGCTTTTTTCGTAGTCTTTAATGAATTTCTTCAGTTCTTCTTCGCGTTCTTGCAAAGCGGTAGCTGTGTCAAAGTATAATTTCGCATACTGGAATGCGACAAGGGCGAGGTAGTCGTCCTTGGGCATTCCAGGCTTTGAAATCTTAAAGTTTTCCCAAAGGTCGTTGAGGTGCTTTTCTATTTCTTTTATATATTCCTCATCTTTGCGGAAAATTGTAGTCTTTATCCTTTTGTCTGTTATTTTCAGAGTTATGCTTTGCGTTTCGCGGTCCATCTTATCTTGCTAATATTAATGCTGCTTGTGGTGCAGCTTCGATTTTTCCACCTTTAGAAGTTCCAATGCCGTTTTTGTCAAGTTTGCCGTCGGATGCTATTATTGTCCATTCGCCCTTAGGGACTTTGACTGTTTGCGGTGTTGTATTTCCATTGTAGATAACTTTGATTTCTTTCCAAGTGTCACCGTTAGCGTTGTTCTTTATTGAGTAAGAAACGAGATTCGGTTGCTTGATATTGTCGAAAACGATGTTTTTAGCAACTTCTTCTGTTGTTGCCATTCTGAATGCAGGATGGCTTTTTCTCAAGTCAATTAGGTTCTTGTAATATTCGAATTGCTCGCGGTTTTGCTTTTTCAGGTTCCAGTCGATTGCGTTTACGTCATCAGGTGACTTGTAACTATTGTGGATGCCTTTCTTATCACGGAAAATTTCTTCTCCGGCAAATATAAACGGAGTGCCTTGTGAAGTGAACACTATTGTTTGAGCCAGTCTTGCAACTCTCATGCGGATGGAATCGTTAACCTCTGGCATGGATTTGCGAAGTTTGTCAGTCAGGCACAAATCGTCGTGACAGGAAACGTAGTTCATTATCTGTGTTGGATTTGCTGCGTATGGGAATTTTGAGTTGCTGCCTTTTGAGTAGTCAACTTGCGGGTGGTTTGTTGAGGCAACAACGCCTATTTTTACTGTTTCTTCCTGACCGGGCTTGCCTGATGCAAATCCCTTGTCGCTTGCATTGCTGTAATGGCCTTTAACGGCATCGCGGATGTCGTCGCTGAATACTGCAACGCCTGTCATTTTTGCAACGTTTTCTTTTAGAGCGCGTTGCTCAACTGGTAGTGGGCTGTCGCCTGCTGTCCATCCTTCGCCGTAAATAACGGCATTCGGGTTGATTGCTTTTAGTTCTTTTGCAACACGGTTCATTGTTTCAACATCATGTATAGCCATCAAGTCGAAGCGGAAACCGTCGATATGATATTCTTTAGCCCAATATTTAATAGAGTTCACGATGTAGTCGCTCATTTGCTTTCTGTCTGATGCGGTTTCGTTGCCGCAGCCTGATGCATCGCTGTAAGTTCCGTCGGCACGGTGGCGGTAGTAGTAGCCTGGTGCAGTGAGTGAGAAGTTTGATTCGTTGCCCAAGGCGGTGTGGTTATAGACAACATCCATAATAACACCTATGCCGGCGTTGTGAAGAGCCATTACCATTTCCTTCATTTCGCGGATACGAGTGTAAGGATTTTCCGGGTTTGTTGAGTAAGAACCTTCTGGAGCATTGTAGTTCAGAGGGTCATATCCCCAGTTGTACTGTTGGTCAGCAAGTTGCGTTTCATCAACTGTGTTGTAGTCGTATGAAGGAAGGAGATGAACGTGGGTGATTCCAAGTTCTTTTAGGTGGTCAATACCTGTTTTTTCTCCGTTTTCTGAGCGTGTTCCTTTTTCAAGCATGGCAATAAACTTGCCTTTGTTTGTTATTCCAGAATTGCGGTGGGCGGAGAAATCGCGGTGGTGCATTTCGTAAACGATAGCGTCAGTCTGGTTTTTGGTAGTAACGTACTTGTCGTTTTCCCAACCGCAGGGATTTGTTTTCGACATGTCAATAATGGCTCCTCTTGCCCCGTTGGCTCCAACTGCTTTTGCCCATACACCAGGAGTTTCGGCAAGCCAAGACCCGTTGATGTGTATTTGGAATGTGTAAAATTTGCCATATAATTTTTCAGCAAAAGATTTTGACCATGTTCCGTTTGCTGATTTTGTCATTTCAACTGTTTCTATGGGTTTCCCGTTTCTGCCGTGTTCGTAAATGTTTAATTTAACGGCATCAGCGCCAGGTGACCAAAGTCTGAAGTGAGTTCCTTTGCTGTCAACTGTTAATTCCAAGTCTTCGCCAGCATAGGTAGGGTATGAGTTAAGAACTTCATCGGCAATTTTCGGGAATGTTTGTGCGCTTGAAGTCATTGTGTTAAGAGCCGATGCTGTTACAACGGCTGAAGCGGTAAGTAGTTTTGCAACAAAGTTTGTCATAGAGTTTAAATGAATAAAGGTTGTTAAGTATTTGTAAATCGGACAAATGCTATTTTACAACGACTTTCATTGTCCCGTTTTCGCTCTTAACCAGATAGAAACCTTGAGGCAATGAAATTGTTGTGCTGTCATTTTTTAGTTCAATTGTTCTTACTGTTTGTCCGGTAATTGAATATACGGTAAAAGTGTATTTTTTCCCTGTGGTGTTCTCTATAGTTAGAGTACCAGGCCTGTTTGAAGTGACAGCAATGCTACGCTTTGGGGCTTCTTTTTGGGGAGCCTGAGCGATTGCGCAAGGAATTGTCAGCATTAATGCAACGGATAATATCAAAGAGAATTTTTTTGACATAATTTATCGTTCTTCTTTTTGCAAAGTTAGAAAATAATTATTCGAATGACAAATATTTGAAAGTATTTTTGGTTTTATTCTTAAATGTAATTAACTTAGCAACAGAAAGAGATTATAATGACGTTTGCTTCAACATATTCGATAGTTTCTTTTATCATTCTAATAGCGTATGCGGTGACAATTATATCTGCTGTCTATGTGGTGATTTCTGAAAATCGGAATCCCGTGCGTTCTTTGGCATGGGTTACGGTCTTGATGTTTTGCCCTGTAATAGGACTCATCCTTTATCTCTTCTTTGGCAGAAGTCTTAAAAACAAGGCCTTGATATCAAGGATGATGAAGCGAAAGTTGATGCATCGCGAAGCCGTGAAGCAAGTTGATTTTACCAAATTGCCACTCTCTGGGGAGAATTTGCAGTTGGTAAAACTTGCCCACTCTCTGATGGGATCTGTTTATTATCCGGGAAATGGTGTCGAGATTTTCAGCAATGGAAAGGAGTTGTTCGAAAAGTTTAAAAAGGATTTGCTATCGGCTGAAAAGTCAATCAATATGCAATTCTATATATTCGAAGATGATGTGCTTGGTAATGAAATAAGTGATATCTTAATAGCGAAGGCAAAGAATGGGGTCTCTGTTCGCGTCATCTATGATCATGTTGGCAATTTCCGTGTGAAGAAAAGATTCTATAGGCGAATGACTGAGGCGGGAGTTGAGATTCATCCGTTTTTCCGCGTTACATTTCCTGAGTTCGCAGCACGTGTGAATTGGCGTAACCACCGCAAAATTACCGTTATCGACGGTAAGATTGGTTATATAGGAGGAATGAATATTGCTGACCGCTATGCTGGAGCAGGAAGCAAGGTTTGGCGTGACACGCATTTGCGGTTGACAGGTTTGTGTATATATGGAATGTCGCATTCCTTTGCTTTGGATTGGTGTTTTATGGGGCTACCTCCTTATGATGAGGACTGTCAGAAATTAACCGTGAAACCAGATTACTTTGCTGGTGTGCAAATCGTTGGAAGCGGACCTGTAGGGCAGTGGCATAATCTTGCCTTGATGTTCTTAAAGGCCATTGGCAATGCAAAAAAATTGATTTATATACAGACTCCATATTTCTTGCCTACGCAGAGTTTGCTGAACGCGCTGCAGGCCGCGGCTCTTGCTAAGGTTGATGTAAGGGTTATGATTCCTCGTAACCCTGATTCCGCAACGTTAAAGTATGCGTCAGGCTCTTATATCGGTCAATGTATTCGTGCGGGAATAAAGATTTACTATTATGAGCCGGGAATGCTCCATTCAAAGGTGGTTATCGTTGACGATGAATTTGTGACAACCGGTTCAACGAATTTCGACTTCCGCAGTTTGGAATATAATTTTGAGTGCAATGCTTTCATATATAGTAAAGAAGTAAATAAACAAATGCGCGAGTTATTTGTTAATGATATGAAGCAGTCAACCCGAATTATGACAACGCAGTGGAGGCACCGTCCGTTCTTCCAAAAACTTAAGGAATCACTCGCCCGTTTGCTTAGTCCTGTGTTGTAGAGGCGGAAAGGAGTTTCTGCTTTTTTTGCTGGTTTGACAGATTGTTGCAGCTGAAAAATAAATGTGGTATTTTCGCAATTTACTCTCGGCTTGCACTATCTTTAGATAAGATAGGCTTTGCCTCGGTATAAAAAATAAAAAAATCTTCGTTTTTTTCTTTTTTCTACTCTCGGCTTGCACTATCTTTGCATTACAGAAAACTATAATTTAATTATACATCAATTAAACACAAAACTATTATGAAATTCCTTACAGAAGAGAAATTGACAATCGTAGGCGCAGCCGGTGCGATTGGTTCAAACATGGCACAAACAGCCTTGATGATGGGATTAACTCCAAATCTTTGCTTGTATGACCCATACGGACCAGGTTTGGAAGGCGTTGCAGAAGAAATGCGTCACTGTGGTTTTGAAGGTGCTAACGTAACTTTCACAACTGATATTAAGGAAGCATTGACAGATGCAAAATATGTAATTTCTTCAGGTGGTGCTCCTCGTAAAGCAGGTATGACTCGTGAAGACTTGCTAAAGGGTAACGCTCAAATTGCTGAGGAATTCGGTAAAAACTTGAAAGCATACTGCCCAGATGTTAAACACGTTGTTGTTATCTTCAACCCGGCAGATATTACAGGTTTGATTACTCTTCTTTACTCTGGCTTGAAACCTTCTCAAGTAAATACTTTGGCTGCTTTGGACAGCACACGTTTGCAAAGCGAACTTGCTAAATATTTCGGTGTAGCACAAAGCGAAGTTACTGGTTGCCGTACATACGGAGGTCACGGTGAGCAAATGGCTGTATTTGCTTCAACTGCTAAGGTTGCAGGTACTCCACTTTTGGATCTTATCGGTACAGACAAATTGCCAGCAGACAAGTGGGCAGAAATCCAAGAAAAAGTTACTAAGGGTGGTGCTAACATCATCGCATTGCGTGGCCGCTCTTCATTCCAAAGCCCTGCATACGTTTCTGTTGAGATGATTCGTGCTGCTATGGGTGGCGAAGCATTCCGTTGGCCAGCAGGTCGCTATGTTTCTTTCCAAGGTTATGACCATATCATGATGGCTGTTGAAGCTACTATCACTGCTAATGGTTGTGCTTACGAAGAAATCGTTGGTACTAAGGAAGAAATGGAAGCATTGAGAGAAAGTTACAAGCACCTTTGCGCTCTTCGCGACGAAGTTATTGCTATGGGCGTTCTTCCTCCAGTTGCTGAATGGCACGCTCTTAACCCGAATATCGACTAATAATTCGATTGAATAAGAGAAAGCCGACAAAAAGTCGGCTTTCTTTATCTTATAGAGTATTATTGTTGATAATGTTTTAGATATCAAGTATAATAATCTGGGCTCGTGTTTGCTTTTTAATACATTATTGGCAAATTAAAAGTCCTTTTTAGCATTTTGATTTATGAAAAAGATAAAATTAACAGCATTAGTTTTATTATGTGCTGCAATTTTGATGCCAAGTTGCTCAACTCCATTAAATAATACAGCCAAGGGCGGTATGATTGGCGGAGCTGGCGGTGCCGGTGTCGGTGCGTTGATTGGCGGACTTATCGGTAAGGGAAAAGGTGCAGGTATCGGTGCCGCTGTTGGTGCTGCTGTTGGTACGGGTGCCGGAGTCCTTATTGGCAGAAAAATGGACAAGGCTGCTGAGCAGGCTAAGCAAATTGAAGGAGCAAAGGTGGAGCAAGGCGAACAAGAAGGTGTTAAGTATGTTAAGGTTACTCTTGATAGCGGTATTACCTTTGCACTAAATCAAACAACGTTGTCGCAAACTGCAAAGAATTCCCTTGCTTTATTTGCTTCTCAACTTGACCCGCAATTTGATTTGGCTATTTGCGGACATACAGACAATACAGGTTCTTTGTCTGTAAATCAGCGAGTATCTACTGAAAGAGCACAATCGGTTGCTGACTATCTGTCAAAAAGCGGTATCGCAAGTTCGCGTATGAAATCTGTTAAAGGTTATGATTACCAGTATCCAATTGCTTCTAACAATACAAAGGAAGGTCAGGCATTAAATCGCCGCGTGGAATTATATCTTATTCCAAGTGCTGAGATGGTTGCTGACGCTCAAAAAGAAGCAAAACAGTAAAATATAAATAGGGAGTGTGCCTAAGGTTGTCTATTGGCATACTCCTTTTCTCATTAAATCCCAAAAATGATTTTTCTAATGCGGAAAGATTTTTATAACCCTATTACTATTTTTTTGATGAAAAAAAACTTACTGCTAATAATTTTTGCATGCACATGTGTTTGTGTTTCTGCGAAACAGGCGTATCCGGGACTTTTGACAAAGCAAATGCCAGATGGTTCAGTCATTGAATATAGATTGCATGGTGATGAGAACTTTCACTATATGACCTTAGCAGACGGAACATTGATTAAACAGGAGGCAGATGGTTTCTTCTATTATGCCATGGCTTCTGATAAAGGTGTTGTATCTACGGCTGTAAAGGTCGGAGATGTGAAAAAATATGATAAAGCAATGAGGGTATCTGCTGAATCCCAGAAAAACGGATTGGAAAGTTTGCGTGCTAAGGCTGTTGAAAAGCGTCTATCTCTTATGCCGGTTGCTAAAAATTCGGTGGTCAACGCAAAACGCGGATTGGCTATTATGGTTGAATTTCCTAATATGAAATTCAAATATTCTCAGCAGTTGTTCAATGACATGTTGAATAAGGAAGGTTTTAGTGACTATGGCTCAACTGGCAGTGCTCTTGACTATTTTAAAAACTCTTCTTACGGTAAATATGCTCCTAAATTTGATGTTTTTGGCCCATATACAGTGGCAAATAATTATGAATATTATGGAGAGACTTCAGATGATGCGCACGTACCTGATTTGATTGTTGAGGCTTGCAAATTAGCGGAAAAAGATGGTAAGGATTTGTCAATCTATGATGAAAATGGCGATGGATATATAGATAATGTCTTTGTTTTCTATGCAGGAGAAGGTGAAGCAAACGGAGGTGGTGTTAATACAATCTGGCCTCACCGTTGGGTAGTCAGACCGATAGATTCTGGTACAACGTATCCTAACTATAATGGAACTATGGCTGATACAAAGGTGTCTGGTGTCTATGTTCGAGATTATGCTTGTGGGAATGAGATTTGCAAGGCGAATATGCAACTTATCAATAATGATTTTGAGGGTGTAGGAACTTTTGTTCATGAGTTCGGGCATGTACTTGGACTTATGGATTTGTATGACACAAGCAACGGATACACGCAGACCTTAGACGTTTATGACGTTATGGATCATGGCGATTACCTTAATATGGGTCGCACACCTGCTGCTTATTCTGCGTACGAGAGAATGTTCTGCGGCTGGCTTACGCCTAAGCAAGTGCACCCAACGACAGGTGGCACCGTATATACCTTACCTGCTATTGATAAAGGCGAGGCTTTGCTCTTGACTGCTGACGGTACGAAGCACAATCTGGTTGGTCAAAATCCGAACCCTGAGGTATTTTATCTAATTGAGAATCGTTCAGGAAAAGGATGGGATAAGTATATGGACCCTTCTGGTGGCACTAATGGTTTGTATGATCTTCCAGGTGATAAGGGTTTGTTGATAACCAAAATTACTTACAATAAAGATTCCTGGCAGTCTAATTTGGTTAATGCTTACGGAAATCAAGGAGTAGGGTTTATCTATACCATGAATCAGCAGTATCCATATTTCTATCCAATGTTCCCTGGGAAGTTGGGCATTACAAGCACAGCAACTGGTCCCTTTAAGTTCTTTGATATAGTTAGGGATGAGGAAACTGGAGACGTTACATTTACAGTTTCAGACAGAAACGGCCCCGAAGGAGGCGTTGAGGGAATCGTCAATGATGACATGGTGGCAGTAGGTCTTAAAGGCTCTATATCAATGAGAGGTAGCCATTCTGCTGAAATCTATAATTCTCAAGGCGTTTTGGTTTATTCCGGTGCCGAAACAACTATTAAGGTTGCTGCTGGCATTTATATTGTTAGAATGTACGGAATAGGAGGCTCTAAAGTTGAGAAAGTTATAGTAAGGTGATTTTAGAGATATATGAGAAAATTCCGTGCCGAGGTGTGCGGAATTTTTTTTATCAAAACATTTGTTACTGTGTAAAAAAACAGGATGTATCTTTTTGAGATACATCCTGTTTTTTTCTTTTTGCTGAAAAGAATTACTTTCTGATACCAAGTTCTTCTTTTGCAATGATAGCGCGGTAGCGGTTGATGTCCTTTCTGATTAGGTAATCAAGAAGACGACGACGTTTACCTACCAATTTTTTAAGCGCTCTTGTTGTACTATGATCTTTGTGATTTGACTTCAAGTGTTCAGTCAAATGAGCGATACGGACAGAAAATAATGCAATCTGAGCCTCTGGTGACCCAGTATCAGTATTCGACTTACCGTATTTCTCGAAGATCGCCTTTTTGTCTTCAGCATTCAAATGCATTGCGAATAATTTTTAAAGTGTTAATACTTAATTAGCGGTGCAAAGGTACTTCTTTCTTTGCAATTTGCCAAATATTTGTTATATAATTATTTAAATTTATTCAGTTAGTTTGCGGTAACGTATTCTGTGAGGCTCAACGTCGCCCATTCTTGCACGTTTGTTTTCCTCATATTCTGAATACGTACCTTCGTAGTAGTAAACTTGGCTGTCGCCTTCAAAAGCGAGTATGTGTGTGCAAATACGGTCAAGGAACCAGCGGTCGTGAGATACCACAACTGCGCATCCAGCAAAGTTTTCCAAACCTTCTTCCAATGCACGGAGTGTGTTAACGTCGATGTCGTTGGTTGGTTCGTCGAGAAGCAGAACGTTGCCTTCTTCCTTCAATGCCATTGCAAGGTGCAAGCGGTTCCTTTCTCCACCAGAAAGAACGCCGATTTTCTTTTCTTGGTCTGCTCCGGCAAAATTGAATTTTGACAGGTATGCTCTTGCGTTTACATCGCGGCCACCCATTCTGAATATTTCAGTTCCTCCAGAAACAACTTGATATACAGTCTTTTCTGGGTCAAGGTCCTTGTGTGTCTGGTCAACGTATGCAATTTTAACAGTTTCTCCAACTTCAAATAAACCATTATCAGCCTTTTCCATACCCATAATGAGTTTGAATAGGGTGGTTTTACCGGCACCGTTCGGACCGATAACGCCAACAATTCCGTTAGGTGGCAGCATAAAGTTGAGGTCGTCAAATAGAACTTTGTCGCCAAATGCTTTGCTAACGTGTTGTGCTTCAATAACCTTATTACCCAAGCGAGGTCCGTTAGGAATGAATATTTCAAGTTTTTCTTCTCTTGCTTTTTGGTCTTCGTTAAGCAATCTGTCGTATGATGACAAACGTGCTTTACCTTTTGCCTGACGTGCCTTTGGTGCCATTCTAATCCATTCCAACTCGCGCTCAAGAGTCTTGCGGCGCTTGCTTGCCTGCTTTTCTTCCAACGCCATACGTTGAGTCTTTTGATCAAGCCAAGAACTGTAGTTGCCTTTCCAAGGAATTCCTTCTCCGCGGTCCAATTCAAGAATCCAACCTGCAACGTGGTCAAGGAAGTAGCGGTCGTGCGTAATTGCAATAACTGTACCCTTGTACTGCTGCAAATGCTGTTCAAGCCAGTCGATAGATTCTGCATCCAAGTGGTTGGTAGGTTCATCGAGCAATAGAATGTCAGGATTTTGAAGCAATAGTCGGCATAAAGCAACGCGACGGCGCTCACCTCCAGAAAGGGTTGTAACGTTTTGGTCTTCTGGTGGGCATCGCAGTGCGTCCATTGCGCGTTCAAGTTTGTTGTCAATGTTCCAAGCGTCAACAGCATCAAGTTTGTCTTGCAGTTCTGCTTGACGGTTAATTAGTTTGTCCATCTTGTCAGGATCTTCAAGAACGTCTGGGTCAGCAAAACTTTCGTTGACTTTGTCAAATTCGGCAAGAAGATCAAGAATGGGCTGAACGCCTTCCTGAACGATTTCCTTTACTGTTTTGGATGGATCTAATTTAGGGTCTTGCTCCAGGTAACCGACTGTATAGCCTGGAGAGAAAACAACCTCTCCCTGGTATTGCTTGTCAAGCCCTGCAATGATTTTTAGCAGGGTTGATTTGCCGGAACCATTTAAACCGATGATACCGATTTTTGCACCGTAGAAGAATGAGAGGTAGATATTTTTCAATACTTGTTTTTGAGGCGGGTAGATTTTGCTCACCCCAACCATCGAAAAGATTACTTTTTTATCGTCAGCCATAGTGGTTGATTATGTTGTTATTAATGTTTTCGTTGTTGTTTGGTTTTATAGTCGCACATGATTTTCCCTTCAGCAATGTTCTTCAGTTTTGTTCTGATTAGCTGCTTGCGGATAGGAGTTGTCTTGTCAACATAAAGGGTTCCGTCAAGGTGGTCGCATTCGTGCTGGATAATTCGAGCGAGGAAGCCTTCAAAAACTTCTTCATGCTCAACAAAATCCATATCCAACCAGTTTAGACGAACTTTTTCGTATCTTGCAACTGGTTCATGAATGCCTGGAACGCTCAAGCAACCTTCTTCACGAGTAACTTTCTTTCCTTCTTCAATGATATCAAGTTCTGGGTTGATAAGGGTTAATTTAACGCCTTCCAGCTCAGGAAAACTTTCTTTTAGAGCATCTGCGTCGATAACGACAAGGCGTATTGACAAACCAACTTGTGGTGCGGCAAGTCCGATACCGTCTGATGCGTACATTGTTTCGTACATGTTTTCAACAAGATTTTCCAAGTCTGGATAATCTTTTGTAATTTCTTCTGCTTCTTGGCGAAGAACAGGTTGACCGTATAAGTAGATTGGTAGTATCATAATAATCGTTGTTTACTGTTCAAATAATCGTTAAGAATAATTGCTGCAGAAATTTTGTCAACAACGGCTTTATCGCGGCGATCCATTTTTTTCATACCACCAGCAAGCATTGCCTGGTGGGCGAGGACTGAGGTAAATCGCTCGTCAAACATTTCTATGGGTATGTTTGGTAGTGCTTTTGCAAGTTGCTTGACAAATATTTTTACATATTTCATGTTTTCGGAATCCTCGTTGTTTATTGTGCGTGGCATTCCTACTATGATTTTATCTACGGGTTCTTTTGAGGTATAATCCTTTAGAAAGTCGATGAGTGTGTGCGAGCGTTCTGTTGTAAGACCGTTCGCAATAATTTGAAGCGTGTCGGTAACTGCTATTCCCGAGCGCTTTCTTCCGTAATCAATTGCCAGTAATCTGCCCATTAGAGTTTTCCTTTGCGAAGATACGCAAAATTCGCCGATTAGTGAAATTTGCGAACTAAATAAATCTAATCTTGCAGCATAGCAGCCCGCCCCTTGTTACTCAACTATCCACTTTTCGAGGCTGCGGGATTCGTTACTGAAATTTGCTCCTATTTTGATTATTGTACGACTGTCAGAGGCAAATGGTGCTGAGTAATTCTTTTCGTTTATCTGCTGCAGTGCCTGCTCTGCGGTGCCGTCCAACTTGAATGCCATTATGTAGATGTATTTGTCCGTCTTGACAAGCAAGTCTATTCGCCCTTTTGACGTGTGGTACTCCGCTTGGGTATAGAAGCCTAACAACTTGAATACAATAAACATAACGTTCTGATAGTGCAGTTCAAGGTCGCGAACCAATTCGTACGGCGTGCCGGTCTCGAACCAGTAATTCCCGAATGCTTTCTGCTTCATTACTTGCAAAAGGCTGAAAGGGTTGTAAATGCCAATGCCGTTTGCGGTAAAGTGGTAACCGTCGTACCATTCTTTCAACTCGTTTTTTGCCTCATCCTCAGTCATGCCATTAGCGTTGGCAAGTTCCCTTATTTCATCAGCAAGCAGAGTGGTCAGTTTATTGTGGGTAACTCCGCATAAAGCCTGATAATCAGACTGTAAAGAAATATCTTCAAGGTTATTCAAGTCGCTTAAAACGCTGACCTTGCTGAATTTTGTCACGCCCGTAAGCAAAGCGGATATACCTGTCACTGCTTTTAATCACCCCCTAAAATGCTTTCAGCGAGCCTCGGAAATCATCCTGAAGTTCCTCGTTGCCCTTAAAGTACGATTCAAGGGTAGATATGAGCAGACTCTTTCCGAAGCGTCGCGGACGGCTCAGAAAGTAATAACAGCCTTTATTTACCAACTTGTAAATAAGATCAGTTTTGTCAATGTAGAACAAACCTTCGTTTCTAATCTTTTCGAAACTCTGTATTCCTACCGGATATTTTTTGTTGCTCATAATCTTTGGTTTTACCTATCTTACAAAGATAGTTTATGGTTGGTTTAAAAAAAAATATAATCAAATTTTTTTCTATGTGAATTGGTATTCTGGTCGTTTTAATATAAATCGTAATTTATTTTGTTTTTCTGTTTGATGAATAATAATTTATATTTACATTTGTTGTTAGTTTAATAAATAATAGAAATATGAAAAAGAAATTATTTTCAGTATGTGCAATTCTTGTTGCCGGTTCATTGATGTTTTCATCATGTATTGGTAGTTTTGGATTGAGTAATAAGGTCTTGACTTGGAATCAGCAAGTAGGCAGTAAATTTGTAAACGAGTTAGTATTTATTGGCTTTTGGATTTTGCCTGTATATGAAATATCGTTGCTTGCAGACTTGCTTGTTATAAACTCTATCGAGTTCTGGTCAGGGAGTAATCCTGTAATTGCAGGAACAAAAGTTATTGACGGTAAGGATGGCCGATATTTGGTAGAATGGAATAAAGAAGGCTATAAGATTACGAATGAAAGTACAAATGCTGTTGTTGAACTAAACTTCAACGAAGATGAAAAGACATGGTCAGTGGAAACTCCACAAGGTAATGTCCCTTTCTTGACATTTGTAGATGATACACATGTTAAAGTCCCTGGTGTTAATGGAGACTATCAGGTAGTTGAATTGTCGCAAGCAGGTGTTATGGCATATCAAGACTATGCAGCATCAGCAAATCTTGCTATGAGATAGTCGTTAGATAAATTGTTTAAATATAAAGGTTGAGTCGGTGTGAAGCAGACTCAACCTTTATATTTTGATGTTTATAGATACAGAGTAGGTTTTATTTTCCTATGCAGTGGTATATAAAACCTTCTTCTGCAAGTTCTGTGGGATCATAAATATTTCTGCCGTCAATGATAACGTTCCCCTTCATTACTTTTTTTATGATAGACCATGATGGGAGTCTGAATTCTTTCCATTCAGTCATCATTGCCAATGCGTCAGCATCGATGATTGCGTTATACATATCTTTGGCATACATTACTTTATCACCTAATCTGCGTTTGCATTCATCCATAGCAACCGGGTCGTAAACCATAACTTCAGCACCTGCTTCAAGAAGTTTTTCGATAACTATTAATGCTGGAGCCTCCCTCATATCATCAGTTTCCGGTTTGAAAGCAAGTCCCCAGATTGCAATTCGTTTGTTTCTCAGATTGTAGCCAAGCGCAACATTGAGTTTCTTGAAAACAATGCTTTTTTGGTATTCGTTTACTTTTTCAACGGCTTCTATTATGTTCATATTGTAGCCATTTTCCTTGCCTGTATGGATAAGCGCTTTAACGTCCTTCGGGAAGCAAGAGCCACCATATCCGCAACCCGCATATAGGAATTTGTTGCCAATACGAGCATCACTTCCTATGCCTTTTCGCACCATATTGACGTCTGCGCCAACAAGTTCGCAAAGATTAGCAATATCGTTCATAAAAGAGATACGCGTTGCAAGCATAGAGTTTGCAGCATATTTTGTCATTTCGGCAGAAGCAATATCCATGAATATAACGCGGAAGTTATTTAGTAGGAATGGTCGGTATAATCTCTCCATAACTTTTTTAGCGCGGTCGCTTTCTATGCCAATAACGACGCGGTCTGGAGACATAAAATCTTTTATGGCAGCACCTTCTTTTAAAAATTCAGGATTTGATGCTACTTCAAAAGGAACATTAACTCCTCTATTGTCGAGTTCTGCCTGTATTACCGCTTTTATTTTTTTCGAAGTTCCGACTGGTACAGTACTTTTTGTGACGAGCAGAGCATATTTGTTTATATTTTTACCAAATGTTTTTGCTACTTCGAGAACGTATTTAAGATCTGCACTGCCATCTTCATCGGGAGGTGTTCCTACTGCGCTAAAAACCACTTCGACATCATTGAGAATGCTTTCTAATGATGTTGTGAAACTCAATCTTCCCGCTTCAACATTTCTCGTTACAAGTTCGTCAAGTCCGGGTTCATAAATGGGTATAATACCATTTTTAAGTCTTGATATTTTATCTGCATCTATATCGACGCATATAACTTCAACACCCATTTCGGCGAAGCATGCTCCTGATACAAGTCCTACATATCCGGATCCTACGATTGCTATCTTCATATTCTTTTTTTATTTTCCTAAAATAAGGAATGATAATATTTTGTTTTTTGAGATTACGTAATTGGCTCCAAGTGTCAGTGCTATTATAATGAATGCTATTACAGTAGCAACGGTTACTGTTGGGGCAAATGCTAAACTCATTTCTCGCAGTGGAGCCTGTAAAATTGTTAGTGGGAATAGGAAAAAATAATGCAATAAATATATCCCCAAACTTTCGTTGCCCAAATATATAAAATATTTTTGTATGTAGTTCGTTTTTAAACCGTTTTTTGTTGTTTCTCTAATTTTGTAAATCAGGCCGAATATAACGGTCATAAGGCAGAATTGCATTAAAGGCTTGATTATAAGCATTGCGTTTTGGGGGATGTTTGGATATTCCCAATAGTATGATACATAGTACCAGGTCATGCCACCAATGATTAGCGCACTCGTGAAAAATATGCTGTTTGTTGCTATTTTTCGGAATGTTTCCTCATTTTGTCTGCATATTACGCCGAATATAAAAATAGGGAAGAACGTCCTTAGCAAACCGATTCCCGCAGGGTCGTAATTTTCGGCTTCGATAGAAATTATTGGCTCTAAAAAAATTAGCAACAAGTATATAACTACTGAAAGGAGTATGGTGAAAATTGTTTTATTTCGCTTTGCGTTTATTTTCGCAATGAGCCAGTAAAGGCAGATTATTTCAAAAAGGGCGAGTGTGAACCAGTATCCGTCTTTCCAGTAGGTTGTTAGCATTTGAGGTATGTTATTGGAAAGGGGAGATTTAAGTCCGCTGTGTGGAAAATACATTATCCATAGAGAACTAACGACCAAGAATGGTATAATCAGTTGCTTAAATCTTTTGCCAAGTTTAGGCGAAGCCAATTTGCCATTGGCTATTTTAAAGGAAAACCATCCGCTAATGAAGAAGAATATAGGCATGTGCAATTGCTCGATAATTTTGAATGCAATGCAAGAGTCAATGCCTCGGATACATATTCCGATTACATGTCCCATAACTACAAGGAATATGGCAATGCCTTTAAGTATGTCTAAATCTGCAATTCTGTTTTTAGTGTTCATTTGTTTCTTGGATTTTGATGATTAGAGATGGGTGGATAAATGCTGTTGCAACAGCTATGATGCCTGGGATTTCAACGACTAAGCGACGGTCGCCCTTTATTCGCATTAGTTTGCCTTTGCAGCCTTCAAAAATACCTCCAATAATTTTAACCTTATCCCCTTGTTTCAGTTTGATGTCTTCGGGTGTCAGGTATATTAGACTTTCCTCATTCGTTGAAGATACGGCTATAAAATCATTCATTTGCCTTTCTGGAATTGTTATTGGTTTTTTTGTCTCTTTATCCATTATGTACCGAATAGGAAGGTCTGTCGTTTTTTTGAACTCTTTCATATCCTTTTCGGTTATCTTTATAAATATTAGGTTGTGTATAGTGGGTACTAGTTTTCGTACCTTTTTCCCCTTTTCAATAAAGTCTTGAAAGTGCATAGGTATAAAGTTTTCTATACCTATAGAGTCAAAGACTGCTTTTACCTTCAACTCTCTGTTGTAGGTAACCCGTAAGGCATACCATAGGTATGATGTATTATCAATTGCACTTTCCATAAAATTTCTGTAAATATAAAGAATCCCAAGCAATTGTTTCTATTGCTTGGGATTAAAATATGTTGCTTATATCAATTATTTAACAACAACTTTAGTTGCAACAGCACCTGTGCGAACGAAGTAGATACCTACAGGCATTTCGATTGATGAGTTGTTAGCAACCTTTGCAGATTTAACGAGTTGACCAGAGATTGAGTAAACATTAGCAACACCGTTGAAACCAGCAACGTTGATAGCGCCGTTAGCACCATAAACAACAGCATTATTAGCAACTACGCTGTTAACGCCAGAAGTCTTGTGCTTACCTGTGAAAACAACAGCGATTGGCAAACCTTCTCCTGGAGCAACTGTTCCGTCCATGTCAAAATCTCCCTTCCAAAGAACGTCAATGTTCATTACGAGTTCACCGTTTGCTTTTTCTGTACCATTAAGAGTTGCACTTGCTTCGATATCGTTTGGAGTAGCCATAGTTAAGAAGATAGGATCTTTGAAACCTTTGTATTGTTTTTCTCCGTTTGCTTCTGTAACTGTTACTTTCTCTACAACGATGTCTCCCATAGACGCACCTGTTGGGTCCAATTTGAATTCGTATAGAGCAAAAGTGCATGTTCCATCGCCGTTGTTATTGATATAAACACTTTGTCCGTCAACTGGGATTGGTTCTGCACCTGCAAGTGAAATTGAAAGAGAACCGTCGTACACTTCGCCGAGGTGTTGTGTTTGTGCGTTTGCCATACCTATGAAAGCAAGAACGCAAATCATTAACATGTAAAGTTTCTTCATTTTAATCTTTTTTAAAGTTTGTTTTTCTTATTTTCGTTGCAAAGATAGTAATTATAATTTAAACGGCAAATAAGATTCAATATTTTAATTAATTGGGCTTTTCTGTTTAAAAATATCTATTGTATAAATTTTTGTATTTAACAGTTTCCCGAAGCCTGTTTATATTGCTGTTTATGGTGTCTCGGAGTTTTGTATTGTCCTTTCTAAGAATCCAATTGTGGAACTGGTTAAAACTAACAGCAGTTGATATGTCGATGTCTGGAAATTTCTTTGCCATTTCTTTTGCAAGTTTCTCGTTTATGACGGCAAATTCTATTTCTCCTGTTTCTACCATTAGAAACAGTTGCTCCTGACCATATCTCTTTTCTGTTATTATATGTATTGTGTCGCCTAATTCTCTTGAAAAGTTTCTTATTCTTGTAATTACTGGTGATGCTTCAATAATATGAAGGGTTTTTCCAGTAATATCGAGTTGGCTTTTGACTTCAATATTCCCAAGTGAGTCTTTTTTTTGAACAAGAACTTGTCTGTCGATGAATATGGAATCAGTGAAAAGATAATGGTCCTTAAAATCAGCAGTCATTGGCACTTGTGCTGCGATAATGTCGTAAACTCCCTTGTCAAGCAGTTCAAGACTTTCTTTTAAGTTTACCACGGGGTGCATCTTTATATTCATACCCGATTCTTTGGCAATCATATTGATAAGGTCGTGGTTAAAGCCTCCGAGTGTGTCGTCATACATATATAAGGAAAGTGGTGAATATTCTATAGCCACGTCAATAGTGTCTCCCGAACTGCCTTTTTGCAGAGCAACTGACGGTTTTGAGCATTTGTTAAGTGCAATCATTGCACCTATTGCGGAAAACAGTAATAAAAGATATACCCACATCTTGGGCTTTATTAAAAAAGGCTGTTTCATGGGAGAGAAGTTTAGTCGGCAAAGTCAACAGAGACTCCGAATTGAAGTCTTGCTGGGTTTATTGGGTGGTGTAGTGCTCCAAAATAACTGTCTCCTCCAAATAGGCCCTTGTTAAAATGCGAGTACATAACGTAAAATCGAACCTTTGACAGTTTCATGTTTGCATATACATTCATAAAAGGATAATTGCCTAATTTCTTTCCTGTTTGGTTGTAGAACTGCATTGTTGCAGGCTGGTATGCTGGTGCATAATATTTGGTATAGTAGTTGCAGTCAACTCCTAGATTAACTTTAAGAACTTTTGCAATGGTAAAGTCCAAAAACATATTTGAATATATCGCAAACTTAGGCAATGGTAGTACTGCTTCATTTGTAGATGTTTGGAAATGAGCAGTGTTGTTCCAATTAAAAATGCCAAAACGTAGCCGTTGGTCCAGACGGGCATTTATAATTTGAACGCTTCCGCCTTCCTGTATTGGCATTGCGGCATTGTTGAAGTACACCATATTCTGTATATTTTCGAATCCTGCGGATATAGTAGTACCGGTATGCGGTATGTCAATTCTTCCACCTGCTCTGATTCTGCGCTCTTTGCCAAAATTATTGTTCCAAACAAAGTGGTTTGAAATATATTGCTTTAAAAAATGCGGAACTTCCTTATTCTTGAAGAAACCTTCAGCAGTTATCCTGACAGTATCGCCAAACAGTTTGAATTTGGTTGATACTTCTCCTGTAACGTCAATGTCGCCTGCAACGGAGCCAACTAATCCGAATTGAGCCGTTGCAGAGTATGTTAGTATTGAACCGTTTTGCTTAGTTAATTGTCCTCCTACCCAAAGAGCATTGTCGGATTCTTTCTGTCTTACAGATATTCCTTCTGGTATGGGTGTGAGGTCAACAGGTTTTTCTGCATAGTGTAACATGCTATCGGTAGGCTGGTTGTATTTCCTATATTCGTGGATGACGAAACCAGAAAGACCGAACTTTGCATATTTGTTGAAGCCTTCGAGGAGATCAACCCCGAAAGTATTTCTAATCCTCCAATAAGATGAGAAATCGTATGAGCCATCAAGTGAAAGATAATTGTTCTTAAAATATTCCTTGTCTTCGCTTGCGGATTTGTTGACAAAAACGTGAGAGTTTTTCTTGTAGTCAAAAGTCCATATAAAACTTGTAACGGGAATATATGTGCGTTTAACAGTTGTATCATTAATTTCCTCTTCGTGCCAGTATCCAACTTTATATCGATGGTTCATCAAAAATTCCGCTCCCTTGACACGAGAGAATGCTTCATTGAGGTTGACAGGTATAGCCTTGGCGTTTATTCCAGGGTCGCCACCTTGCAGTTGTGCGGGGTCTTCAATGTATAAGTCGTCTTTTATACCTCCGTTTTCGTGATTGACGGAGTTGAATGAATTGAATGAAGCCTGTGCTTCATAGCGGTCACCCATATATGAGCCAGACAGTCCCCATGTAAAGTTCTTTGCTGCTTGATGGTCGTAGCCTCCTTTTGAATAGAGGTAGTCAAGCAATGCTCCAACTTGTATTCTTTTTCCAGCATTGCCTGAGAAAATGCCCTTCAACCTGTCTTGCCCGGAATCGCGACCGCCACCCCAGTTGTATGAAAGGAGAGTCATTGGTATTCTGGTGTTGTAGTAAACTTGATCTTGAGCATCGTAAAGCCATGGCTTCAGGTTGCTGTCGAAGAGGAAGTCTGACCTTTCCTCTCTTTCAAAATAGATTGAGTTTATTCCTGCAGCGCCGAAATTACCGGTAGTTGCGTATGCGTTGCTTATTTGAGAAGGGATAAATTCGCGGAAATAGTTGTACTGCAGTGTATCGATAGTGGCAGGAATGTGCAAGCCCAATGGGGCAGAAGCCTTCCATGCGTATGACGGTTCGAGCGTTTGTTTCTTTGCAGGAAACATCGCTAAAACAGTCGTCATCATTATAATGATTGTAAGAATTCTTTTCATCGGGTGCAAAGTTAATACCTTTACGCAAGATAAACTACATATCAAGATAAAAAATCGCAGTCAGTCATTGACTCTTACATTTTTACCCTTTGTTTAAGCAAAAGCATTTTATTATGTTCTGGATAATAATGTGTTATTTTGGTTGCTGTTTGAAGATTTCGTAGGCTTCTTCAACTTCTTTGACGTAGGTAACGGTTTGCTTTCCGCGGAAGTAGCCGTATTTGCATACTTCATCGTTATAGTAATCCGGGTTTCCCTTCATGAGGAGAGCCTCACTAACGTTTCCGTGCCAAATCTGCGGGTTTTTGCCGTACTTTTTCGCGAGTGCAATGGCATCATAAATGTGTGCAATGCCAGAGTTGTATGCTGCAAGGATAAACCTTTTTCTTTCATGGGGGTCTTCTACGTACTTTGCAAGAGATTTGTTGAGGTCTCTAATTGATAGCGTTGCTGCATGTATGCTTGATTTAGGGTCTGTTATGCTGTTTGCATCAAGTCCGTAGTGACGAGCCGTTCCCGGCATCATTTGCATGATGCCTCTTGCTCCTGCCCATGAAACGGCGTATGGATCGAAGCGTGATTCAACATAGCCTTGGGCGGCAAGTAGTCGCCAGTCCCATTCGATAATTTTAGCACTTTCCTTGAAAAAGTCATCGTATGGCGAGATTTTTCCTTTTCTGAGGAATTTGAATGATTTGTTTGTGCGGTTATATATTTTGTTAGATTCAAAATAGTGGTGGAAGAGCCTTTTGCCAAGTTCAGTGATTTGAGGCGTTTTTGCCCAGGAGTCAACGCTGTCGGCAAGCCATTTGCTACTTTGTGCAACTGCCCATGATGAGCGTTGCGGAAAACTCACTTCCAGTGAAATATCGATATTTGAGTAATACGTATGGTCAAGTTGGGCAATGTCGCTATCAACGATTGTCATGGGAATTTCGCTATTTGAAACCATTTCTATCAGGTCTTCAAGCATAAGGGTGTCGCGGTCGATAGTGTGTATCTTTATCCCGCCACCAATCTCATTGTTTAGGTTTCGTAACCTGGATTCGTACTTGGAATTTTTTTCAACGTAGATTTCTTTGCCAACAAGTTCCGTTACATCGGTTATCTTTTCCTTTCCTTTTTTCTGTACTAATACTTGGGTTGTAACGTTTTCATTGCCGCAATGAAGAACTCTGCCCTTAAATTCAGCTGTTATAGGTATGTTGTATGCGATTAGGTCAATTTTTGCAGAATCAAGATCACTGATAAGCCCGGATATGTTTTTGAATACTTTGAACTTGACAGCGATGCCTTTATCTGAGGCAAATCGCTGAACAAGGTCATAGTTATAACCCATCATATCTCCTTTGTAAAGGAAATATGATGTTGGGCTATATAGTGTTCCGACAATGAGAGTGTCTGGTATTTTATTTATAGAGTCGTTGCTGTTTTTGCCTGTGCTTTTTCTACATGATATTATTCCTGAAAGCAGACAGACAATGCAGCATGCCAGTGCTATGTGTAAAATTTTCCGCATAGCTGGTAGTATGTTTGTTAGTATATGAAATCGCCGTATTCTGACTTGATTGTCAGTTTGTTAGTGTCTGCCTCTTCAACTCTGCCGACAATGCGAGCGTCAATATTGAAGCTTTTTGAGATTTCAATGATTCTTTCAGCATTGCTTTCGTCAACGTATATTTCCATGCGGTGACCCATGTTGAATACTTTGTACATTTCTTTCCAGTCTGTTCCTGATTGCTCTTTAATTGTTTTGAACAATGTTGGGATAGGGAAGAGGTTGTCTTTTATAACGTGTTTGCCTTCAACGAAGTGCATGATTTTTGTCTGAGCACCGCCAGAGCAGTGAACCATACCGTGGATTTCGCTGCGCATTTCATCGAGGATTCTCTTGATAACAGGAGCGTATGTTCTTGTTGGAGAAAGTACCATTTTCCCGGCTGTGATTCCTATTTCCGGTATGATATCTGTCAGTTTAAGCCCGCCTGAATAGATAAGTTCGTCAGGAACGTTTTTGTCGTAACTTTCAGGATATTTCTCTGCAAGGTATTTTGCAAATACGTCGTGGCGTGCAGAAGTCAAGCCGTTGCTGCCCATACCGCCGTTATATTCTTTTTCGTAAGTTGCCTGACCGTAAGAAGCCAAGCCGACAATGACGTCGCCGCCTTTGATGTTTGCATTGTTGATAACGTCGCTTCTCTTCATGCGGCAAGTAACTGTGCTGTCAACGATGATTGAACGAACGAGGTCGCCAACGTCGGCAGTCTCCCCACCTGTGCTGTAGATTCCAACGCCGAGTTCGCGCAGTTCTGCAAGCAGTTCCTCTGTTCCGTTAATGATAGCAGCGATAACTTCGCCAGGAATGAGCAGTTTGTTACGTCCGATAGTTGATGAAAGGAGGATTCCGTCGGTAGCACCTACGCAAAGCAGGTCATCAATATTCATGATTAGTGCATCTTGTGCAATTCCTTTCCAAACGCTGATGTCGCCAGTCTCTTTCCAGTATGTGTATGCCAAAGATGATTTTGTTCCAGCACCGTCGGCGTGCATGATGTTGCAATATTCCTCATCGCCACCAAGAATATCTGGGATGATTTTGCAGAATGCTTTTGGAAATAAGCCTTTATCTACATTCTTTATTGCATTATGAACGTCTTCTTTTGATGCGGAAACACCGCGTAGGTCGTAACGTTGATTACTCATAGCCATTGTTTTTATCTTATCAAATAGAAAAATATTGCGCTGATAATTGATACTAATAGGAGACTATCGATTCTGTCGAGGATTCCGCCATGACCTGGTAGAATGTTACCGGAATCTTTTGCTCCAACTGCTCGTTTTAGCATCGATTCTATAAGGTCTCCCCAAGTTGCAAATACTGAAACAAGTATTGAATATATTATCCAGTTTGTAAGTCCTATGTTTCCGAAGTAGCTGCTGAAGTAGGAGCAGAAAGCAACTCCTGTGAGTATTGTGAAAACCATTCCGCCAAAGAATCCTTCCCATGACTTTTTCGGAGAAATTCTTTCAAAAAGTCTGTTTTTCCCAATTAAAGAACCAACGCAGTATGCTCCTGTATCATTCATCCATATAAAAATTAGACCAGCGAGCAGGAGTTGCGGAGTTCCATAGCTGAAATATATTGTATTTAGAATGGTAATCGGGAGAGCAACGTATAACTGTGATAGTGCAGCAGATTTCAAGCTTGAAGAACTGTCTCCATGCTTGATGTAAAGTTGCGTAATAAATCTTATTGCTATGTATGGAAGGTAACTGATAATAGGGTTAATACCATATTCAGGCTTGTAATAAGATAGAAAAGTTGCCAAAAACATCAACAAGCCGCCAAAAACATCAATCGCAGACTCTTTTGTATATGTTTTGCCATTGTTACATAATTTATTGCATTCCAGAATTCCAAGAATAATTATTATTGAGAATACAATAGCGAAAACGATTGGACCGCAAATCATTGCGGATACCATTATTGCAACATATAGAGAGCCTGTCAATGCTCTTTTTATAATTCCTTTCACCTCTTTTTCCTTTTTGTCGCAAAATTACTCTATTTCTTTCAGAAAGGAAAGTATTTTATGCTAAAATAGGACTATGATATTGAAAAAAATGAAAAAATTGTATCTGAGTTTTAAAATGCTATAAAAACACATTAAATGATAACAAAATGATAACAAAACTGGTTTATAAGTCAAAAAATGTAATGTTTTATTGGGTTATAGTTGTAAACACCGAAATAAATTGTTAATTTTGCATTATCATTAGAAGAGATTACTAAACAAAAATTATAGGTATGTCAAAGGTAACTAAGGAAATGGCGCTGGATTACCATCGCAATGGTCGTCCAGGCAAAATTGAAACTATTCCAACGAAACCGTATTCATCCCAGAATGACTTATCGTTAGCCTATTCTCCGGGTGTTGCTTTCCCGTGTCTTGAAATACAGGAAAATCCGCAAGATGCGTATGAATACACTAATAAAGGTAATTTGGTTGCCGTTATTTCTAACGGTACTGCGGTTTTAGGTTTGGGTGATATTGGTGCCGAGGCAGGTAAGCCGGTTATGGAAGGAAAGGCTTTGCTTTTCAAGATTTTCGCCGGATTGGATTGCTTTGACATTGAAGTTGATGAAAAGGACCCTGAAAAGTTTATACAGACCGTGAAGGCTATTTCGCCGACTTTCGGTGGTATAAACCTTGAAGATATAAAGGCACCGGAATGCTTCGAAATTGAGCGCCGCTTGAAAGAGGAGTGCAATATCCCGGTTATGCACGATGACCAGCACGGAACTGCTATCATCTCTGCTGCAGGTTTGCTTAATGCACTTGAAATACAAGGCAAGAAGATTGATGAGGTTAAGTTGGTTGTTAACGGTGCCGGTGCTGCTGCTGTTTCTTGTACTCGCCTCTATATCAGTTTGGGTGTTAAGCCTGAAAATGTTGTTATGTGCGACAGTAAGGGAGTTATCAGCACTCGCAGAAAGAACCTCAATGCACAGAAATTGGAGTTTGCTACCGATAGGGAAATCGACACTCTTGAGGAGGCAATGGTTGGTGCTGACGTTTTCCTCGGGCTTTCTGTGAAGGATGTCGTAACAGAGGATATGCTTAAATCAATGGCAGAAAAGCCTATTGTTTTCGCTCTTGCGAACCCTGACCCGGAAATCGAGTTCTCTAAGGCTATGGCTTCTCGCGAGGATATTATTTTTGCGACTGGCCGTTCTGACTATCCTAACCAAATCAACAACGTTTTGGGATTCCCGTATATCTTCCGTGGAGCACTTGACTGTAGTGCAACTGCTATCAACGAGGAGATGAAACTTGCAGCCGTAAGGGCTATTGCAGCGTTAGCGAAGGAGAGAGTTCCGTCGGTTGTCAATGCTGCTTATAATATGGAAGGCATCTCTTTTGGTAAGGAGTATATCTTGCCGAAGCCGTTGGACCCAAGATTGCTTACAACTGTTGCACCTGCTGTTGCAAAAGCAGCAATGGAGTCAGGGGTTGCGCGCAGATCGATTGAAGATTGGAATCAATATAATGTTAAGTTGAAGAGCCTGATGGGCTTCGACTGCAAGTTGATGCGCCGCTTTACAGATATTGCAAAAGCAGACCCGAAAAGAGTTGTATTTGGTGAAGGTAATACTAACAATATGCTACTTGCCGCTGTCAATGCTGCTCGTGAGGGTGTTTGCAAGCCAATCCTTTTGGGTAACGAGGAAATGATTGAAAAGCGTGCGAAGAAATTGGCTGTTACTCTTGACGGCGTTGAAATCATTAACCTGCGTCACGATAGGGAGTCTGAGCGTCGCGAAAGATATGCGGCATTGCTTTCTGCAAAGAAGGAGCGTGATGGTTACACATATCGCGAGGCTCTTGAGAAGATGTTCGACAGAAACTATTTCGGTATGATGATGGTTGAGGCTGGCGATGCTGATTCTTTCATCGCAGGAACATATTCTAATAACAAGTCTGTTACTGCTATTGCGGAAGAGGTTGTTGGTATCCGTCCAAGTTACAACCACTTTGCAACTATGCACATTATGAATACCAAGCGTGGCGTCTATTTCCTTGCGGATACAATGATTAATGAATCGGAAGATACTGATACCCTTGTAGATATTGCAAGATTGGCGCGTGCGTCGGTTGAGTATTTTGCAAAAGAACCTGTTATGGCAATGGTTTCATATAGCAACTTTGGTTCAAACAAAGCAGAATCGCCAAAAGCAGTACATGATGCAGTTGAGATTCTTCACCAACGCTATCCGGAATTGCTTGTTGATGGTGAGATGCAAATCAATTATGCGCTTAACAAGACTATCAGAGATAAGAACTATCCGTTTAACCGACTTAAAGGAAAAGACGTTAACACTCTTATCTTCCCGAGCCTGAGTGCTTCATCATCGGCGTATAAGTTGATGCTTGAGATGGGAGTTGCCGAGTTTATCGGTCCTATTCAGATAGGTTTGAATAAACCTGTTCACTTTATATCAGTAGAGGCTTCAGTTCGTGATATTGTTAACCTTGCGACTATTGCAGCAATGGACGCATCGTTGGCACAAAAAGCCGGAACAGCGGTACTTGATAAGTAAATTATATCGTTTAAATACTGTCAGAGGTTGCATTATCGGTGCAGCCTCTGTTTTTTATATATGGGCAATATATAATGGGTCGAATATGTGATTGTTACCTGTAGGGGTCGATGACCCATCGACCCGGGTTGCAGAATCGGAAACAATATAAAGCCATTTTGTTCGTGCGTGCGGGACGATGAGACATCGTCCCCTACAGTTTGTTGGCAATTGTGCCGATTTTGTGGGAAATGTTTTTTGTTCCCGCTTGGGGGACAACGGGTAAATGATGATTTGTTTCTGTTCCTATATGGGCAAAAAAATCCTCGGGGTTGCCGAGGATTTTTTGTTGTATGTTGTCGAATTATTTAACAACGTTACCCATTGAGATAACTGATTGCAATTCGAGTTTGTCATCAAGGATAAGGATATCGGCGTCTTTGCCTCTTTGTAGAGAACCCTTTCTGTCGTAGATACCCATAATGCGAGCCGGAGTTTCAGAAATCATGCGGCAAGCGTCGTGCAAAGGAATGTTTGCATCGTTAACAGCAGTTCTGATAAGTCTGTCCATAGTAGCAATACTACCAGCAAGAGCAGAGCGGTCAGAAAGTTTGCAAACGCCGTCTTCGATGATAACGCGAGGGTCGAATGCCTTGTCAGAAGTACTTGCAGAGCAAGCGAGTGCGTCTGTAATCATTGCTGTCTTTTCAACGCCCTTGATCTTGTAGATAAGGTTCAAGATAGGTTTTGGAACGTGGATACCGTCGGCAATCATTTCCACTGTCATATCTTCCATTAGGTAGATACTTTCAACAGTACCTTCGTGCTTGAATTCGCGTTTGTTGTGGAATCCAGGCATTGCGTTGTAGAAGTGAGTTGCGTGAGTATAGCCGTTGGCAAATGCTTCTTTGATGCAAGGATAGTCAGCGTCAGTGTGAGCAACAGCAGCAAGGATACCTTTGCTTGTGATGTACTTACCAAACTCCATAGCACCTGGCAATTCCGGAGCAGCGTCCCAACGCTTTAGACAACTGAAATCTTCAACAATTGGAATATATTCTTTCGGGTCAGCGTTTCTGATGTTTTCAGGAAGTTGACCACCAGCCTTCTTCATATTCAAGTAGTGACCTTCGAGGTGAAGACCCATGATTGTTGTGTTCGGCTCTTGCATAAGTTTAGTACAAGTTTCGGCAGCCGCACGAATCATTGGTACAGTAGAAGAAGAAAGGGTAGGGAAGATTGCAGTAGTACCGTGCAATAAGTGAGCGTGAACGGCATTACGGAACGCTTCTTCAGTACCTTCCATAAAGTCGCTACCACCACCACCGTGGATATGTATTTCGATACCTCCAGGAACGACGTGCATTCCCTTAGCGTCGATAACGTTTGCTTCTGCTATTGGGCGACTGTTGTTAAGAATTTCGCGGATTCTTCCGTTTTCGATAACAACAGAACCGTCGTTAACCCATCCGCCCGGAGTTAGAATGTGACCGTTAATAATTTGAGTTAGCATAGTAATAATGGTTTTTATGATTTATTCTACCTACAAAAATACAACTTTTATTCCTAAAAAGTTGTATTTAATGTGTAATTATTTTTTATTTGTGTTTTCGTTGCTGTCAAAAGGGTATTTTCTTTTTGGATTCCTTGGAAACCAACCCTTTTGCACGCGTTTTTCTTGCTCAAACACTTCGCCAATTCCCCAAAAGGAAGAAAAACCTGCAACGCCAAGCATTATTGACAAAAATAAATCATCAGCCAGATATGCACCTATGCAGCAGACAATGCCTAATGCGAGGAATGCCCACCATATTTTTACGGAAAAATAGTATTCTCCTTTGATTACCAGCGGGTGGAATAAACCAATAACGAGGAATGTACATAGACCGATTGCAAGACCGAGTAAATTATTGTTGCTAAGAAATTCAAACATAACAGTAAATATAAGGGTTTATATATCCTTTGAAGAGCATCTGCCCGAGGATAAAACGAAATAGTTTTTGTATTATTGTATGAGCCTTATTGCTTTTTGTTGAAAATGTTCGCTTTTTTTGCGAATGTCAAAAAAGAGTTGTACATTTGCTTGCAAATATATAGATATGGAAGTCTATTTCAATGAGGATTATTTGAGAGAATTATATACGAGCGGTGTTTCCGATAAAAAACATCGTTTTCAACCTCAAATAATTCGAAAATATATAAGGGTTATTGATTTAATGATAGAATTGCCAAATGTCAACTCTCTTATGAAGTATAATTCATTAAATTATGAGAGATTAAAAGGAAATAAGCAAGGATTATCATCTGTTCGAGTCAATGATCAATATAGAATAGAATTTGAGGAGGTCGTTGTTGGAGAAGATATTGTAGCAACGATATGTAATATTGTAGATTTATCAAATCATTATAAATGAGATATGGGAATTGAAAAAAAGATGAATATGGAAAATAAAGCCAATATGCTTGTACCAGCCTTTCCAACGCATCCGGGAGAAATACTTAAAGAGGAGATTGAATATAGAGGCATTTCTCAGAGGCAGTTGGCAATTCAAATGAATATGCAGTATTCTGTTTTGAATGAGATACTTAATTGCCATAGACCATTGACTGAGAAAACAGCATTGTTATTTGAGGCTGCTTTGGGAGTAGAGGCAGAACCATTGTTGCGTTTGCAGTTAAAATATAATTTGCGGACTGTGAAGAAAGATAAAACCTTTATGGAGAAGTTGGCAAATATTCAGAAAGTTGCAGCTATCCTTTAAACAATTAAAAAATTGTAAATATAAGGGTTTATATATCCTTTGAAGAGCATCTGCCCGAGGATATAGATAACGACAATATTATATAGATAAATATTGCTGTATGCTATTGTCCGGCGGTTTCTCCATTGGTGGTATAGGCAGGTTATTATAGCCAGAATGATTGCTATGTTAGCGAGTGACCAGTCTGGAGTTTGTTTCAACGGAGTAGGGATGATTCCAAACATTATGCCTGCTAATAATAGCGTTATCATTCCTATTATGCTTGCGAATATCATACCTGTTATCTTCCAAGTTATTGAGTGGTAGTGTAACTGCGATAGCAGGAAACTGCTAATAACAGGCATGTTGAAGTAAATTACGGCTATAAGCATAACAATAGACAGTCGGTTGAGGACTATAAATGTAGGTATCGCCATAACGAATATTATAACGCCAAACTGCTTGAGCAAAGTAAGGTCGTTGAATTTGTCCTTAATCCATTTCGGGTGTAGTGCTATCCAGAAAATAGCAACAAAGATAGGTATAGACCATGGGAAAATGGAGAAAAACAAGTGCCCGATAAACGAACTAAACAAACCGATATTACCAGCAGTTTCAGTTATTTGGCGTATGCCAAGAACGTTTTGAGCCGACAGACTGTCATTTGTTATAAATATGATTGAGACGTATGCAAGGGCAACAGATGTTGCGATCATAGTCGCTATCATAAAGTAAGTTCCAAACCCTTTTTTCCCTTGTATCAACAGAAATAGAAATGCTATTGCTATAGTTGCAACAGGTGCTATCAGTCCCATGAAAATCGATGTGCAAGCAGTTGCGGTTATTGCAATATAAGCCTTAGTCTTTGTCGGAATTTTAATCCAGTGGTAAATTGCAGAGAGTGAGCAAATAAGAGCCAGTGCCATAATGCTTGTAACGTTTCCGTGAAATGTCAAAGAACTGATACTATAACTTGACAGGAAGAGCAGAGAAGCAAGAAAAGCCTTACTCATCTTCTCGTCGCTACCGCGGAAGAGGAACATGCCAATTGCAAGCAGTTGCATAGTCAAAGCAGAGGGAAGCCTGACGGCAAACGCTTCGTGCAGAGTTGTGTTGTTAAGCACGATGGATACAAGATATGCATAGAAGTTTTTTGGAAAGTCAGTTCCGTTTTCGTCAAAAACGCTTGTAATGCCAGATTCGCTGAACTGTCGCGCCAAGTCAAGGAGAATAGACTCGTCAGGTCGCATAGGCATTACTCCCAAAAATGGGAAAACAATAATGCTGGTTGCAACTGCGAGTAATGAAAGTAATGCATATTCTGTCTTGACCGAGATCATTGACCTGATTTATTTTGTTTGAATGTTATAAATCTGTTAAAGCAATAGTTGGCGAGGGTATAAACAATCATACCAAGGCACATTGCTATATTTTCACCGGTATTCTTCATTGGCAGCCACGGTATCTCAATAGTTGATATTGACGTGCAGTGCAGCAGATAGTTGAAGAATGCGAATTGCAGGGCAAAGCAAAGGATAAACCCACCAGAAAATACGATCGCTTCTTTTTTCCAGTCGTTTTTAGTTTTGAAAACCCAGTTCCTATTCCAAATAAAACTGTTGATGAGACCGAGAATATAGCCAAGAACATTTGCAATGTTTTCAGAAATTCCGCAGATGGTGTTAATCAGATAGAAAACGATTAACGTTATCAGAGTGTTGCTGATACCGATAATTCCGTATTTGAGTAACTGTATTGTCGTTTTTTTTGTTTCGTTCATGTCATTCATTTTCGTTATGGTTCATAACAGGTATTGACCAGTTGTACTTAACTGCGAGTACGCGTATGATGAAAACAGTTGAAGCACATGTTATCTGCCCTACTATTGAAGATGCACCCAGAAGTTCTGATATCCAATATACTATGCCTCCGGCAATGCAGGCAGTTCCGTAAACATCCTTTCTGAAAATCAGTGGTTCAACGTTTGCGAGGATGTCGCGGACAACTCCTCCAAAAGCGCCGGTTATCATGCCCATCATAATAGCCACCCACATAGGGTAGTCGAAAAGAAGGGTTTTTTGTATTCCGATAACAACGAACAACGCCAGTCCGATAGTATCAAACAGCACAAAAGTGCTGTTTAGCCTAACCAGTTGCTTTCTGAAAAGTATAACAAAAAGCAGAGACAGACCGGTGACGGCAAGGTACCAGCCGTTTTCCATCCAGAATGGCGTGGTGTCGAGAAGAATATCTCTAACAGTACCGCCACCGATAGCAGTGACAAGTCCGACAATGTATGCACCGAACCAGTCAAATTGTTTAGCCGCAGCAAGGCGGATTCCACTGATAGCAAAGGCTATCGTTCCAATAATCTCTAATACTAATGATATGGTTTCTTCCATTGGGGGTTAGAGTGATTTATTTGGCGATTTGGAATAGTATTTGCAAAATTGAGCAATTCCGCATTTGTCACATTTGGGATTTCTTGCCGTGCAAACGTATCTGCCGTGCAGAATGAGCCAGTGGTGAGCCTTTGGAATCAGTTCTTTTGGGAAATGTGCTGTAAGAGTTTTTTCCGTTTCCAGTGGGGTCTTGGAGTTGTTAGTAAGACCGATTCTGTTAGAAACGCGGAAGACGTGAGTGTCAACAGCCATTGCCGGTTTGCTGTAGATAACGGAGAGCATAACGTTTGCCGTCTTTCTGCCAACGCCAGGAATCTTTACCAGTTCATCCAGAGTGTCAGGGACTTCGCTACCATATTTTTCAACGAGCATTTTTGCTGCACCGAGCAGCGATTTTGCCTTGTTGTTAGGAAAAGTAACGCTCTTGATGTATTCAAATATAGTGTCGGTGTTCGACGCTGCCATAACTTCCGGAGTGGGGAAATCGGCAAATAGCGGTGGAGTAACAATATTAACTCTCTTATCGGTGCATTGTGCTGAAAGGATAACAGCAACCAGCAGGTGAAAAGGGGAGTCGTAGTTCAACTCCGTTTCTGCAACCGGCATATTGACAGTGAACCAATCAATTATATTGTTGTAACGCTCCTGTAGTTTCATATCTTCCGATATCTTTATAAAAGGGGAATGAACCCAATTATGGTGCATTCCCCTCTTGTATTAGTCGTTATTAATGTGCTGCTTCGAACTCGTCAAGGAATCTGACGTCGTTTTCAGAGAACATTCTCAAGTCTTTTACTCGATATTTCAAGTTTGTGATTCTTTCAACACCCATACCAAGAGCAAAACCAGAGTAAACTTTGCTGTCTATTCCGCAAGATTCAAGTACGTTCGGGTCAACCATACCGCAACCGAGAATTTCTACCAACCGGTGTGCTTGCAGAAGCCACAACCTTTACCGCCGCAGAGGTGGCAAGAGATGTCCATTTCTGCAGAAGGTTCAGTAAATGGGAAGTATGACGGGCGGAGACGGATTTGAGTATCCGGACCGAACATTTCTCTTGCAAAGAATAGCAATGTTTGCTTCAAGTCGGCAAAAGAGATGTTTTTGTCGATATATAGTGCTTCAATCTGGTGGAAGAAGCAGTGAGCACGTGCAGAGATAGCCTCGTTACGATATACTCTACCTGGGCAGATAATGCGGATTGGAGGTTCTGTTGATGTCATTACTCGTGACTGAACAGAAGAAGTGTGTGTACGGAGGAGAACGTCTGGACTTCTTTGAATAAAGAATGTGTCCTGCATATCTCTTGCAGGGTGGTCTTCTGCAAAGTTCAAAGCAGAGAAAACGTGCCAGTCATCTTCAATCTCAGGACCTTCAGCAATAGAGAAACCGAGGCGTGAGAAGATTGATATGATTTCTTCTGTAACCAAAGAAATAGGGTGACGCTTTCCAAGAGGTGCCGGAGCAGCAGAGCGGGTAAGGTCGATAGTTGCCTCATCGCTGCCACTATTTTCAACCTGTTCTTTCAATTGGTTGATTTTGTCTGTAGCAAGTGTTTTAAGTTTATTGAGTTCTTGTCCGATTTCTCTTTTTTGTTCATTAGGAACATTGCGGAAATCGTTAAAGAGAAGAGATACTTCTCCTTTCTTACTCAAGTATTTGATGCGTAGAGCCTCTACCTCGTCTTTTGTTGTTGCAGAAAGACTTTCGATGACGCTCTTTAAGTTATTTATTTTGTCTAACATTTTAAAACGAAAATTTTTTGCAAATATAGTGTATTTTATCGTAAACTGCTATCTTTGTGGTATGGAAAAAAGCCTTTTTGAACAGAAGATCTCGGAATATATCCAAAAAGAGGGTATGTTTGGCGTTTCTGACCGAATTCTTGTAACATTGAGTGGCGGAGCGGATTCTGTAGCGTTATTGCATTCGTTAGTTGGTTTGGGCTATGATTGCCGTGCGTGCCACTGTAATTTTCATTTACGGGGAGAGGAGTCGAATCGCGATGAGGCTTTTGTTCGCGCCTTGGTCAGCCGGCTTGGAGTCCAATGTGAATTTATTGATTTTGACGTAGAGGGTTACCGTAAGGAAAATAAGGTTTCTGTTGAGGTCGCTTGTCGAGAGTTGAGGTACGAGTGGTTTCATAATTTGAAGCAGAGTCTTGGTTGCTCTAAAATTGCAGTTGCTCATCATGCAGATGATGATGTTGAGACTTTTTTTCTTAATCTTTTGCGTGGTTCTGGTATTGCAGGTCTTGCGGGGATAAAGCCAATTAATGGAGATATTGTCCGTCCCTTGCTTGGTGTTCGCAGATGTGATATTGAGAATTACCTTTCAGAAAAAGGGGAAAGTTTCGTTGTAGATAGTACAAATCTTGAAAATGACTATTCTCGAAACAAAGTCAGGAATATCATTATGCCGGCAATACGGGAGTGTTTCCCTAATGCAGATGGCTCAATAATAAAAACACTTGGAAATCTTTATCGGGGCTATTTGGTTTATCGTAAAGGTGTTGATAACGAGTTGTCACAAATAGTCTCTGAAGAAGGTGATTTGACAAGGATTGACCTTGGAAAATTATATAATAGTTCTGAGCCGGAGACTCTGTTACATGAGGCTTTGTCAAAATATGGCTTTTCAAATTCTCAGCAATCTGGTATGCTTACGACGGTAACTGTTGGTGCAAGGTTTTCTGACGGTAAGTTTACTGTGGAGCGCAGACAAAAAGAACTTCTTATTTGGAAGAATGTTGAACAAGCGGATGAGTTCGCTTTTAATTTAAATGGTGATTTTTCTGATTTGCCAGTTTGTTTTGACGTAGAAATTATTAAGAATACAGAAAATTTTAAATTTGAAAAGAATCCTAATGTAGCATACTTTGATTCTTCTATTTTGAAAGAGAATTTGCAGTTGCGTCATTGGAGAGAAGGAGACCGCTTCTCGCCTTTCGGAATGCGTGGAACAAAGAAACTAAGTGATTATTTCAGCGATGCAAAATTCACCTCCTATCAAAAGCATAATGTATGGCTTTTGACTGAAGGAGAGAAAATACTTTGGTTAGTGGGGCACCGAGCATCTTCTCTTTTTCCTGTAACAAAGTTAACTGATAGAATTGTAGTGTTGCGAGTGATTTGGCCGAAATAGGCTTACAATACGATTGAAAATAATATTTAATTTGTTTATAAGAATCTCGCTTCGTGTCGTTCTGACATGAATGTTTATTTTGCCAGAAATGTTGTCAAAAAATAGAATGCATGAACTTAAAACTATTGCCACTTCATCTCCGAGGTCATGCATGCTTTTGATTCGAGAATAACTGATGTGTCTAAAAGGATTGTGATTGTCTAAAGAACCAATAATAATGTCACCGTCAACAAAATCCGTCTGAAAGTTCTTGTGGCATTTTTTGCAAATGCCCTGAATGTATTCAGCGGTATATCCGTGGCGTGGCGGTTTTGCCTTATAAAGATTTCGTATGCCTTCCTTGCTTATCATCAGTTTTTCCTTTTTCTGAAATATAAATGCTTTAGGGGGGCATTTTGTTCGCTTTAAAATGAGGTTTTTTTTGAAAAAATGTGAATTCTTGTAATTTTTAGCGAAAAAGAGTTTGCAAAATGTGAAGTTCATGTGTGGGAATAGTGTTTTTTTATCTTACTTTTGTAACAGAAATTTTTTAGATATGAAACGGATTTTTTTGGCTTTAGTGACATTGCTTCTGATTAGTCCATTTGCTATTTCCAGGCAAATTAGTGAGGCTGAGGCTTTTTCAGTTGCCATGAAGTACTCGTCGGTTATTGATGCAGGTGGCAAGTGTGATAAATTAAAGAAAGTATCATCGGGGAAATCCTATTATGCTTTTAATGCAGAAGGAGGCGGCTTTATTATAGTTTCTGGAGATGATATGCTTACCGAGTTGGTCGGATATTCCAAGGAGGGTAAGTTTGATGAGGCGGATATGCCAGAAAATATGCGGTATTTGCTGGATGGATATTCAGAATATTTGTCGGCGGTAAGGAGCGGAAAGATATTGCCCAAGAAGGCTAAGGTTTCGGTTAATGCTAATGTTGAAGTAGGACCGCTTTTAACAACAAAGTGGAATCAGGATGAGCCTTATAACGCTTTGGCACCGTCATACGGAGAAGGCAATTGTCCGACAGGGTGTATCGCTACTGCTATGGCACAAGTTATGAACTTTCATAAATGGCCGTTAAAAGGCACGGGCTCTAATTCCTATAGCCATAGTTACGGAACTTCAACAGTCGATTTTTCGCAAAGCATTTATGACTGGAATAATATGCTTGACGGGTATTATGATAATCCTTCGGCTGTTGAGGTCGATGCAGTTGCCAAACTTATGTATGACGTAGCAGTTTCTGTAAATATGAAGTGGGGACCGATGGCAAGTAGTGCAAAAGACATATCTGTTGCAAAGGCATTAAGAAATCACTTTGGTTATCAGGCCCAGGTGTATTTCAGGGATGATTTTACAACAACAGGCTTTATGGCATTATTATCAGGTGAATTGGATAATAATCGTCCAGTTGTTTATTGTGGCTCAGGCAGAGTAGGCCATTCGTTTGTAGCCGATGGTTATGACTCTAATGGGTTTGTCCATATCAACTGGGGTTGGGGCGGACATTATGATGGCTTTTTCGATATAAGTTATCTTTATCCGGAAGGATCAGGCATAGGAGGCGGAGACGGTGGCTACAATATGTACCAGTCAATCATAACAGCCAAGCCTTTAAGAAATGGCGAAACACCTGTTGATCAAGCCCAATTGGGATTCTATGATAATGGGGATTCTGATGTCGGTATTACCAGTCGCAGTTTAGAAGGAGAGATTAGCAGTTCATTGGATTTCTATGTTAAGAACTTGTTAAATATTTCTGACTCTTATTTTAGAGGAGAGTTTGGTATAGGCGTTTTTGATTCAAGCGGCAAACTTGTTTTGACCTCTGATTCCCGCACTATCAGGTTAGCGGCGTGGGACTATAAGGCAGGTTTTTATGCTTCTCTTCTGTTGAATAATGTGAGTGATGGTGAATATACCGTTTGGGGTGTTTATCGTGCAGAAAATCAAACCGAGTGGTCTAAGATAGGAACAAAGTATGGGTTTGGATTGACTGTCACTAATGGCAAATACCGGCTTGAACCAATGGCAACGATTGCTTTCTCTGTTGCGGGAGAACCTTCTATATTAGGTAAATTGCAGGTAGGTAGAGGGGCAAGTGCAATATTTCCAATTAAGAATGTTGGTGGGAAAAGTTGCAGCGGAAATGTTTGTTATACGGTGAAAGAAGTTGGAGAGAATGAAGTATTGCAGTCAGGCGAAATTTATACTTATTTCTATGATAGAGCTGTTTGCAGTGTTGAAATACCTATAACTTTTGATGCCGGCAAGTTTTCTGCGGGAAAATCGTATGAGGTAGAAGTAACAGGCATCAGCAGACGGTGGGTTGAATATCCTATTGCAAACACTTATGATCCGCTTGTTTTTACAGTAGGCGAATATGTGCCAGCCAGTCAATTGCAGTTATCGTTAGGAGGAACAGAGGAATATCCAGGGCATTTGATGATGGATAACTATGATTTTGCACTTGGTAATAGTGTTAATTTCCACATATCAGGTTTGGCAAATGAAAATAGTGCGGATTATGAAGGTAAGGTAGGTTATATGATTGCAAATTCCTTAGGGGAAACTGTTGCTGTAAGGCAAGAATATGATACATATTTGCCGGCATTGTCAGATATTGGTGGCTATATTTGTAGTGTAGATTTTTCTAATTTGGCAGATGGAGAGTATAAGATTTACCCTGTTTCTTGGCAGATTTTAGAAGATGAACTCACAAGGGAGCCTATGAAATTCAAAGGGGAACCTTGTCTTGAGTTTTCTGTTGCTGATAATTGGGTAAAGTTCAAGCCTACGGTGCTTGAACTGTCAAATATGGAGCTTGTTGGAACTCCCGAAATTGGAGGTGAAGCAGTATTTAATATAACATTTAATAATCACAGACCGTATGTTTTTTATGGGTTGGTTGATTTATATGTTTATGATGCTGATTTTATGTTTTTCTCTATGAATTATGTTGTTGCTTTTGGGAAAGGAGAAAATAGCATAACAGTTAAGATTCCGCTAACTGAAGAATTGATTTTCGCCGACGGAAAAACTTATTCATTGAAAATCGATGTAGATCAGTGGATATGTACTGTGCCATTTGAATTGGTTGATAGAGTGGGCTCATTTAAATGGACAATAGGAAGCGGTTCTTTAGATGAAATTGAGTCAGAATCGGTTACAGTCGGTCCTGTTCCGGCAGAAGATGTTCTATATATTAAAGGTGCATCAGTTTCCAAAGTTAGGGTTTATTCCGTTTTGGGAGCGCTGGTTGCTTCTGAAGATTATGACAATTTGAATAGCGTTTCACTTGATGTGTCGGCATTGAGCCCAGGTGCTTACGTTTTGGATATTGAAACTACAAAAGGTTTAGTTCGGAAGCGTTTCATAAAGAAATAAATTAATTAGAAAAGCAATATTTTCTGCGGAAAATATTGCTTTTTGCTTTTCGATTTATTAAGTTTGCCATTATGAAAGTCCGATACCTTTTAATTGTCTTTGCTATTCTGTCATCTGTCGTTCGAGTTTTTTCGGCAGATATTCTCTATCGTGACTATCTTACAGGTTTTAAAGATATTTCTGCATATTCAGCAGAGTCAGGATATATCGTTATTCCAAATAGTTCGGAAAAACCTATTGTCGATGTGTATGATTATGATGTTGCAGATAAGATTTTCCATTATACCATTCGTCTTAAGTCTATGCCGTTAGGCAAAAATAGTCGCTTTTTGGCGGAGGTAGATAAGGGAAATTGTGGCGTTGTTTGGAATTATGTTGACAGTCTGAATTACTATATGTTAGCCTTGAGCGATATTGAAGGTCGTGGTAATGACATTATAGATAAAAGCGGAGCAATTGTTGAAATTGCTAAATTTACAGAAGGGAAAAGAAGTGTACTTTATAAAGAAGAAAAGAGTAGTGGTATAAATGTTGATGAAGGATATAATTCCGTTTGTTTGCTTTATGATGGAGAGTCACTGTCGGTACAAATAGGGGAGAGACATTTAAAAACTATTTTTGTCGTGCATCAGCCACATTTTGAGTATCCGTTTAAGGTAGGAACTTATACTGAACCCGAAAGTGTAACACAAGTTAAGCGTATTCATTTTCAATCAAAGACAATGCTGGAAAAAGCGAATTTAACTACTTATACTTATCAGTATATTGATTCAGTTGTTGCAAATACAAAAGACTATAAAGAAGGATATTGGCTATACCTTGACCGCATTATGGGCGGAGAAAAATCGCGTCTTGGCGGAAAGTATCGTCTTGCTATCGTAAGGAATGGGGCAGGGTATGATGTCCTATATATGTCAGGAGCAGAAGTGTATCCGCATATATGGAAACCTTTGATGCTTAAAGGGCGGTTGGAAGATACGCAGTTTGTTGATAATTACAATGCAGTTTGGTACGATGCCAAAAAAAAGGAAATAAAAGATGAAGGTTATGCAACTTTTGCTGACAATATATTGACGATTCATTTGCCGTTACAAGGTATGGAAGTGCGTTTTCAAAAGTTAAAATGACTAGTCCTAAATAAGCGTTACAAAAATTACTACTTATTATAAGGACAAA
>ERZ791624.165-NODE-165-length-48357-cov-4.157095_pt1 | contig 48357 bp, 40 predicted proteins | sample MGYA00510058_ERZ791624 | MGnify/ENA primary metagenome ERZ791624 (study PRJEB30046, sample SAMN00715158) | human gut metagenome | study: EMG produced TPA metagenomics assembly of the A metagenome-wide association study of gut microbiota in type 2...
AATTTTGTCCTTATAATAAGTAGTAATTTTTGTAACGCTTATTTAGGACTAGTCAAATCTTAAAACAATGCGTAATAATCATATTTTTAATGGTATAGCAATCGCCATATTTGTCGCACAGGCATTTCTAATGTTGGGTTGTGTAAATGACAGTCAACACGTTAAATCAATATCATATAAAAGCATAGATGATTTAATTGGGAAGATAGAGACAATATGTTTGGACTTTCAAGCCAAAGATATTGTTTTATCATTAAAAATCCGGAATGACACATTAAAAAACGACTATAATTTCAGATATTTAGGAATGCTAAAAGTTAAAGAGAAAAAGTTTGATGTAGTGGAAAAATACATATTTTCAGGACAAGAACTTGACTCTCAAAGAGCGAATGGCTCTATTATGTTGTTCTCCAATAAAAAATTATATGGAGAATATATAGGATTAGACAATAATTATATAGTAAATATTTCATCACATAAAATAAAAGTATTTAATAAAAAAACAAAGAATACTACCGAATTTGAAATACAGGATTCGATTCCAACTCAATTATTCATTCCTTATTGTTGTACTCACTCTATTTTCCAAGGTGATATTCTATATCTAAACAAGATAGATGAGTAAGCTTATAAAAAGTGTTTCGGCGGTCAGCTGGAGAAGGTACGCGGCTACAAGTCCTACGGCTATGACTACGTGAACCGCATCGGCTATGACAAGTTCGAGCAGCGCACCTACCTGAAGTACTGCAACGGTGCGGAGACCTTCTACACCTACGAACCCGCACGCCTCAGGCTGCAGAACCTGACGGTCAACGCAGGCGGCAAGTCCATCATGGACAATGGCTATACCTACGATGCCGTGAGCAACGTGCTCAGCGTTGCCAACAAGGCCGCACTTCCCGAAAGCGGAAAGGCGGGCGGACAGATGGCGCATGCCTATACGTATGACGCACTCTATCGTCTGGCAAGTGCCACGGGAACCTATGCCGGAGCGGACAGCAAGACCGCTTCCTACCGGCTGGAGATGGGCTACGACAACATTTCAAACAAAAAATTTCCGACTATTCAATAATCTGATTTAGACAGAAATTTTGTTTATCTCTAATTGTATTTTATTTAAATATATAGAAGAATGCTCTCCTTACATGTGTGTATGATGGAATTGAAAAGAGCCAACTGCTGATTCTTGACGATCTGTTACTTATAGGACTGGATGCCAGGGAAAGGTCAATCCTTATGGAAATAATAGAAGACAGGCACGGATTAAATTAATCATAATAACATCACAATTTCCTGTCGAAAGCTGGTTTGGTGTAGTCGTGAGGTTCTGTAAGAAAAATTATTGCTTAAAAGAAATAGTATATATTGTATATTCTTATAATTGAAACTTACCCGTGTTAAAAAGCATTTTCTTCATTTAAATCCAATATTATTGATGGGTCAATTCAGAGTATAATAGTGGGTCAATCGACTTTATATTTTCAATTAAAAACTTTAAAGTCCATTGACCCACTATTATAAAAGTCGTTTGACCCACCTTTATAAATAAAACTGATTCACTGTGATTATAATAAAAATTGTCACTATATAGTTGTACCTAGAAAAGCCTATTTTTTGAAGGTGCATCATGCATTACGACACACCTTCTTTTTGATTATTTATTTGGTTTAAGCCATTTGTCGAACCATTTAAAGAATTCGTATTGCCAAAGAAGTGCGTTCTGAGGTTTTAGAATCCAGTGGTTCTCGTCTGGGTAAACGAGCATTTTTGAAGGAATGCCTCTTAATTGTGCGGCGTTGAATGCCATCATTCCTTGTGATGCGAGGATTCGATAGTCCTTTTCTCCAACTGTAACCATAATTGGTGCAGTCCATTTGTCAACGAATCTGTGTGGAGAGTTTTTGAATGTGTTTTGGGCAATCTTGTTTTCTTTGTCCCAGTAAGATCCGCCGAAATCCCAGTTTGCGAACCACATTTCTTCAGTCTCAAGATATTGTGCATCCATATTGAATATGCCAGCATGAGCGAGTAGGGCAGCAAAACGGTTATTGTGGTGACCCGCAAGCCAGTAAATAGAGAAACCACCATAACTTGCACCTGTTGCACCGATTCTTTCCTTGTCAATATATGGCTTTTCTACCATGTAGTCAACTGCTGCAAAGTAGTCTTTCATGTTCTGACCACCATAATCGCCGGAAATCTGCTCGTTCCATTCTGTACCGAATCCTGGCAATCCGCGGCGGTTAGGTGCAATAACAACGTAACCCATTGATGCCATTAGTCGGAAGTTCCAACGGTAACTCCACATTTGGCTTACAGCAGATTGTGGACCACCTTGGCAATAAAGGATTGCAGGATATTTTTTTGATTTGTCGAAGTTTGGCGGAAGAATTACCCATGTTGTCATTTCCTTGCCGTCAGTAGTTGGAACAAGGTGCTTTTCAACAGTGACAGGGGTTAGTTTGTCAAGCAATTCCTTGTTTACAAAAGTTAGTTGATTGTCCTTGCCTTTTTCAACGACGAATATTTCATTCGGATACTCTATCGAGTGTCGGAGGGTAACGACGCGTTTGTCATCAATAGGAGCGAGGTAAGCATAGTCGCAAACTTGGTCGGCAATGGTTTCAATCTTCTTTGATTTCACGTCGATAGAGAAGATAGGGGTAATGCCTTGGTGGTTTGCGATAAAGAATATTTTTTCGTTATTCGGGCTCCATGCGATATTTGCAACGGTATAGTCCCAATCGCTTGTAAGGTGAGTTTTCTCCATAGTCTTCAAGTCCATAACGAAGATTCTGTTCATATCAGATTCGTAACCGTCACGTTCCATAGAAAGCCATGCCACTTTGTCGCCTTTAGGAGATATGACAGGGTTTGTGTCGTAGCCCATCATGCCTTCTGTAAGGTTCTTAGTTTCTTTTGTGTCTAAGTTGTAAAGGTATAGGTCAGAGTTTGTAGAAAGGGCATATTCTTTACCTGTCTTTTTGCGGGATACGTAGATTACAGATTTTGAGTCCTTGGTCCATGCCAAAGATTCGACACCACCGAACGGTTTCATTGGTGCTTCATAAGGCTCGCCCTCCATAATGTCAATGATATTCTCCAATTTGCTGCCGTCAAAGTCTGCAACAAACGGGTGAGGGATTTCGGTAACCCATTCGTCCCAGTGCTTGTACATCAAATCCTCAACGATAAATGCTTTAGCTTTGTCAAGGTTTGGATAGTTATCCTCAACAGTCTTGCCATATTTCACGTTACCGATGAAAAGAATTTTTTTCTCATCAGGAGAAAGTACGAAACCGTTAATGCCTTTATCAACGTTAGAAATCTGTCGGCGGTTAGAGCCGTCGCTGTTCATAACGAAAAGTTGCAACTGCTTGTCTGCAACTGAAAGGAAAGCAATTTCCTTGCCGCCGTTAATCCATTCAGCATTTAGTTCCGGCTCCGCGGTATTTGTAAGTTTTCTTTGGTTAGAACCGTCAATGTTCATAATCCAAAGTTCCTTATTGCCTTTGTCGGCTTTGCAACTGACAAATTCTACTGTGTAAAGAATTTGTTTCTTGTCAGGAGAAATCTTCGGTTCGCTAACTCTGCCGAATGCCTCAAGCAATTCCGGTGTTAGTTGTCCGTTTACGACTTCGTAAGCCGGACGAGTGATGATTTCTTGCTCTTCTGCATTTGCGGCAACATTACTTGATGCTGCAACAGTTAATGCCATAATTGAGATTTTGCTTAAAATATTCATAAATTCATTTATTTGTTTTTCTTAAATAGTGCATTAAGCAGGTCTGCTCGATGCATTCGCGTTAAAGACCGCTTAATATCTTGATAATATTCAGGTTTATACCAGAAGAAGTATTTTCTTTGGTTTTCCTTTTCTTTAGGAGTTCTGGCAGTATATACCTTTTCCAAAGTATATGGGTGAACGCCAGTATAGTATATTTCAGAAGAAACAGTCATAGGCGTTGGCGTGAAGTCCTGAACTTGTTCCAGCCTGAAATTCAGTTGCTTTGTTTGAATGGCAAGTTCAACCATATCTTGCTCTGTGCAAGCAGGGTGTGACGATATGAAGTAAGGAATCAGTTGCTGCCTTAGTTCATATTTTTGGTTAAGCCTGTCGAATGTTTCGGTAAATCGTTTGAATAATTCAAACGACGGTTTTCTCATACATTTTAGGACGGCGTCAGAAGTGTGCTCGGGAGCCACTTTCAGGCGACCAGAAACGTGATTGATGATTAGTTCCTTAATATAGTTTTTGTTCGTTTGGTTAACCTTTTCGTTTCTGTTCTGGTGCATAGCCAAATCATAGCGAACTCCACTGCCGATAAACGATTTCTTTATGCCTGGCAAAGCGTCAACACTATGGTAGATGTCGAGCAATTTGGCGTGGTCGTTATTAAGATTAGGGCAAGGCAACGGGTGCAGGCAAGATGGTCTGACGCATTTCTTGCATTTGTCGAGGTCGAACCCTTGAATCTTGTACATATTCGCAGAAGGACCGCCCAAGTCAGAGATATATCCTTTAAAATCAGACATTGCAATAACTTTTTTGACCTCCTTAATGATAGACTCTTTGCTGCGTGATGCTATGAATTTTCCCTGATGGGCGGATATGGTGCAAAATGCACAACCGCCGAAGCAACCGCGATGCATATTGACAGAGTGGCGAATCATTTCGTAAGCAGGAATGCGTTTCCCGTTGTACTTTGGGTGAGGCAGGCGTGTATATGGCAAGTCAAAAGAAGCGTCAATCTCTTCTTCAGTCATAGGCTCGTTCATCGGATTAACCTTAACACATCTGTTGTTCGCAGTTTGCCACAATGTTTTGCCGTGCCATTTGTTTGATTCTATTTCAATGTGCTTGAAATTTTCCGCCTGTTTTATCCTATTGTTTAGGCAGTTCTCAAAAGAATTGAGGATAAGGTTATTGTCATCGTTTTCTTTCGGGCACTCGCTTTTGTTTACGATAATTGCAGTTTGCTTAACGTCTTTAATATCCGAAATATTATAGCCATCTTCCAAAAGTTTAGCAATCTCGCAAATTGGCTTTTCTCCCATGCCATACACGAGAATATCTGCTTTGCAGTCAAGAAGTATAGACGGTTTTAATGCATCAGCCCAGTAATCGTAGTGAGAAAGTCTTCTAAGAGAAGCCTCAATTCCGCCAACGATAACTGGAGTGTCAGGATAAAGTGATTTTAAAATCTTTGTATAAACAATTGTTGGGTAGTCTGGTCTTGCGCCATGTCTGCCATTTGGCGTGTAAGCGTCATCGCTTCTTCTGCGTCGTGCTGCAGTATAATGGTTTACCATTGAGTCCATAGCACCGGCAGAAACTCCAAAAAAAAGCCTCGGTTTTCCGAACTTTTTGAAATCTCTCAAATCATCCTGCCAGTTAGGTTGAGGAACGATGGCAACGCGGTAACCGTGTGCTTCAAGAACGCGACCAATAACGGCACATCCCATTGAAGGGTGGTCAATATATGCGTCACCGCTAAAAAGGACTACATCAACATAGTCCCAACCTAAGCGGTCGGTTTCCTTCTTGGTTATCGGCAGCCATTGCTGTTTATAATTATTGCTTTTCTCCATCTTGTTTAGTCTTGAGAAGGTCTAACATCTGTAGCATTTCATCTCTTAGGCGGGCAGCGGTAACGAAATCCATATTTTTCGCCGCTTTAGTCATTTCCGACTTGGTGTTTTCAATAGAGCGCTCCAATTCGTCGTTAGTCATATATTTTATAATCGGGTCAGCAGCGATGTTAGCCTCAATCTTAGTGTCGTCGTATGTAAATTCTGAATATTTCTTTTCATTTTTAACCTCAATTTCATCAGGTTTAGGCATCCCTATCAATTTTGGTGCAGCCTTAACGATTGGAGTAGGGGTTATACCATGCTTCTCGTTATAAGCCAACTGGATAGCCCGTCGTCGGTTCGTTTCATCAATAGTCCTCTGCATCGGCTCTGTTATGACGTCAGCATAGAATATGACGGCACCATTAACATTTCGGGCAGCACGTCCTGATGACTGTGTTAAAGAAGTTTGATCTCTTAGGAATCCAGCTTTGTCAGCATCTAAAATTGCAACAAGTGATACTTCAGGAAGGTCTAATCCTTCCCGAAGAAGGTTAATACCAATTAGAACGTCAATTTCACCTGTGCGAAGTTGCTCAATAATATGAACTCGGTCCAATGTATCAACATCAGAGTGTATGTATGCACATCTAACGCCTTTTCTGAGAAAGTTTTCTGATAATTCTTCAGCCATTCTTTTGGTAAAAGTAAGAACGAGCACGCGTTCGTTGCGTTTGGTTCTTACATATATTTCTTCAAGAAGGTCGTCAACTTGCCCCTCTGATGGTCGAACGCTGATGATAGGGTCTAATAGACCAGTAGGGCGGATGAGTTGTTCAACGATAACTCCTTCTGATTTTTCCAGTTCGTATTTGCCTGGCGTTGCACTAACATATATTGTTTGGTTTGACAGATTTTCAAACTCATCGAATTTTAAAGGCCTGTTATCTATTGCTGCCGGTAAGCGGAATCCATATTCAACGAGGTTCTTTTTACGGCTGCTGTCGCCACCGCTCATGCCATTTAATTGGCGCAGCATTTCGTGGCTTTCGTCGATGATAGTAAGATAATCCTTTGGGAAATAGTCCAAAAGACAGAAAGGCCGCATTCCTGGTTCCCGACCGTCAAAGTATCTTGAGTAGTTTTCAATACCAGAGCAGTAGCCAACTTCCTTTATCATTTCGATGTCGTAAGTAACTCTTTCGTGGATTCTTGCCGCTTCGGTTTCTTTGCCTTCTGAACGGAACATTTGTTCTTGTTTTGCAAGGTCGTCTTCAATACAGTATAAGGCGTCGGTTATTCGGTCTTTATCAGTGACAAAGATATTTGCCGGGAAGATTTTATACCCTTCAAGACGTCCCTCAACAGCCATAGTCTCTGGGTTTAGCGCACTTATAGATTCAATTTCATCACCCCAAAAAATGATTCTGATTATAATTTCTTCGTATGCAAGGTAAAGGTCTATAGTGTCACCCTTTACCCTAAATTGGCCTCTGCCGAGGTTTATTTCTGTTCTTGAATACAAAGAATCGACAAGACTGCGAAGCAGGGCATTTCGTGCTATTTTTTGTCCAACTTTTATTTCTACGATATTTTTGTTGAAATCAGCAGGGTTTCCCATGCCGTATATGCAAGAAACAGAAGATATTACAACAATATCGCGTCTTCCTGAAAGAAGAGCCGTCGTTGTTGCCAATCGCATACGGTCTATTTCGTTATTAATCATCAAATCCTTTTCGATATATTTATCACTTAGAGGAATATATGCTTCTGGCTGGTAGTAATCATAATATGAAACGAAATAGTGAACAGCGTTTTCAGGAAAAAAATTTTTGAATTCCGAATATAATTGAGCCGCAAGAGTTTTATTATGAGACAGAATAAGAGTAGGGCGCTTAACTTCTGCAATAACATTTGCCATAGTAAAGGTTTTGCCAGAACCGGTAACACCTAATAATGTTTGGTATTTGGTTCCAGCATTTAAACCTTGACAAAGGTCTTTAATTGCATCAGGTTGGTCACCTGTAGGTTTAAATTTTGAATGAAGTTTAAAGTCCATTATTTACATTTATCACAATTTTTTTCAAAACGAGAACCTCTTTTCTGTTTTTATCAAGAAGAGCATAGATGTCATTGCTTTTCTTTTTGATAAATTCCACTTCTTCAAGGGCTATCAGCAATTCTCTTTCTACTTTCATTGCTTTATCGTCACACATTTTTCTTGTAGATGATATGCTTTGGAATTGAACGAACCAGTCTTTATTTCTGTCAATGCCAATATCGCCATTGATAAAGTTGCAACCTGTTTTTCCATGAAGATGAAGTTCCGGAACATCTATAACCAATTGAATTTCTTGATTTAAATTATCTTTTCCTCTAATGGATTCAACAGACCATGTCCCTGAAATAACATCTGCATTATGCCTTTTCATATGTAGGACTGTGTGTCCTGTGTTGTCCTTTAAATCAAGCATGTCAAGGCCTGTTTTTGAATCTTTGTAGATAGAGTACGAAAAGGCTGAATTAATTCCTTGAATGATATTACGTTCTTCATTTATTGCTTCACAAATTTTGCTCGTTGTGATTATATCTTTTAATGAAATTTCAAAACCCTCATAAATAGAGTATCCTCCATTTATGTAGTTACAGCCAGTATATCCATATATTTTGTTTTCTTTAGAACTAAAGAAAATATATGCTCTTTCTTTCATTGTATCAACAGGTCTTCCCATTGCTTTTATAATTATCCATTCTCCGCGTAGGTTTTGTGGACTTTGGATTGCTTTTTTTGTGTGTGGCGAATTATCTGTAAAGGTTGACGTTTCAGATTTTATGGTAGTTGTATCACTCAATTTCTCAGTTGAAACGTGCTTGTTTTCTTTTATAGATCCACAAGAAAATAAAATAATTGATAAAATAAAAGGATATATTGATTTGTATTTCATTTTAAATGACGTTTTTAATGATAATTTACAAAGATAGTGCAAGGCATGTCCATAAAAAAATATAAAAGCAGTTTTTAAATTTTTTTATATTGAGTTGATGAGTAATATTTATAAAATAGGGAAAGATAGATAATAGGAACATTAAATCAATTTAAGTTGCTTATATGGATTGTTAGATATCGGGAATTGTAATCTAAGTTTAGTGAACAAGTATTGTCGGTTGTGTGAAAGTTCTTACTTGTTGGATGTAAAGTTAATCAGCAGTGTCAATAATACAGTTGAGTAAATTAGGCAACTTAAATTTTGTGTTGGCGAGCAAATAGAAAAGTTAAGTGTAATTGGATGAAATATCAAATAATAGATCACTTGCAGATGCAATGAATGTGAAATATATTTATTCCTTACAAAGTGTTTACTTAATTATCAATTCATTTATTTTGTCTTCTTTAATAATTTTTGGTTTAGCCTTGCCTGCTAAAATAAGTATTTTTTCTCCATTTCTATATATGTGTAGTTGCCGGTTGCGTACAACTGTGGTCAATTTTATATCGTCTTGTATCGCTTTCCATACAGGATAGTATATTCCATCAGGCTGAAATAACTTCTTTTGAAGAAGTGAACACATATTTGTTGTATCAATTGTCATATTTGTTTTTTTAGTTGGTTTATTTCTTCGAAAAGGTTTTTGGAGAGCATCTTTTATGCTATCAATACTGCTTTTGAAGAAAATATTATACTTTTTGATTGAGGAACAGTCCATTGTGAGATTTCTCTTCAAACCGCAAAACTTTTCTTTGTCAAGGTGAATTACATCAACAGGCTTCTTAAATCCCATTAGTATTGCAGTTGAAAGCAAAAGTTCATAAGTGTTTAGAGAGTCGCTGCTTCCGAAGTTGTAGATGCCTCCAGGTAAAGAAATGGCGTTTTCAATATTTTTTACAACGTCCCATACATATATTACTCCACGAAATTCATGGATGGCGGCATTTATTGTACTTTGTTTTATATATGCGTTGTGTAAATTGACTAATATATTGTTGTTTAATTTCATAGAACTGTCGGGCAAGACGAACATCCATGAGAGCCTTAATCCGACAGCTTATGGCAGGTTATATTGCATTCTTTGTTCTCATTTTGTAATCGCAATTTTTAGTTTTTGATTCTTTATCTTTTGCCCTGCGAGCTTTTGAAGTATTGAATGTACTTGATTAAATGGAACTGCAACTAATGAATAATGGTCTGCAACGTTTATTTTTCCGACCAATTTAGCGTCTATTCCTGTTTTAGAAACGATGAAGCCCAATATATCTTTCTTCGAGATCTTTTCTTTCTTTCCTCCGGAAAAATAAAGCGTCTCCATTGTTTTGCGATAAGGGCATTCTGCTTCTTTGTCTAACGGAAACTCTTCATCAAATTTGACAAACTCTGGAATCTTCTCTTCTGGACCAGTGATAACGTATATTGAACCTGTTTTGTCAATACGTGCTGAGCGACCGTTACGGTGTGTATATGTTTCTTTTTGCAATGGAATGTGGTAATGAATGATATGCTTGATATTGTCGATATCAAGACCTCTTGAACCAAGGTCGGTTGTAACGAGAATTTGGAAGGTATCGTTAGCAAACATATAGATTGATTTTTCTCTTTCCATTTGGTCCAATCCTCCGTGATATATGCCAACTGGCAATTTCTGTTTTTGAAGGAATGAATGTATTCTCATCGCCGATTCCCTATGGTTGGCAAAGATTATCAACTTTCCCTCTTTCAGATTTGATATCAGGCAAAGCAATGCTTCTAATTTGTCTTTCAAATCTGATTTGACGTTATAGACGCAAAGGCGTTGCTCAACAGTGTTGTTATATAGAAAGTTTAAAGATTCAATGTCTTTTATATTAATGAAAGAAGGAAATTCATCAAGGAGAGTTGCAGACGTAAGAACTTGCTTGGAAATATTAGGCATTCTCTTAATGATTTTTCCCATTTCGTCTTGGAAGCCAAGTTCCAAAGATTTGTCAAATTCATCAAGAAATAGCATTCTCACAGGTTGTAAATAAATATTGTCCCTTTTGATATGATCAAGCAATCTTCCAGGAGTGCTGACAATTATGTCAGGAGTCGCTTTGAGAGAGTTTGCTTCGTCTTCAAAGTTGTGTCCACCGTAGCAGCAAGTAACTTTATGTTCAGTTGCTATTGCACTAACGACTCCTGAAATCTGTATTGTCAATTCTCGAGAAGGGGAGAGGATAACGGCTTGAACGCGACCTGTTGATTCTTTGATGTTCTTAAGTAAATATATAAGATAGGCAATAGTTTTGCCGGTACCTGTTGGAGAAAGTAGCATAATATTGCTTTTACCTGCTTTACCCAGCATCGCTTTTTGCATTTCGTTCAATTCAGTAATGCCAAGTTTCTCCTGTATATTTCGTAAAATTATTGATTCTTTCATATTATGTTGGAATTATGCTACAAATTTAGTGATAAATAGCGAATTTTCTTGTGTTTGTACAGTTAATATTTTTGGGAAGAAAAACTGCTCAAATTCTTAGGAATTGTGGTAATTCGTTTGTAATTTGCGGAAAATTGTTGCGTATGCTTTTCCTTTTGTTTCTGATACTTTGTCCAATACTGCTACTTGCGTCGGATAATGCCATGGCAAGTGGTGAGAACTATATCGTGTGGCGTGACTACCTGAATGTCGCAGGGACGGAATATGTTGGCGTAGTCGAGTATTTCGACGGTCTGGGACGGAGTGTGGAGGTGGTTCAGCGTGGCTACCCCAAGCGGACAAAGTCTTGTAACGGTTCGCGAATATGATTCGCAAAGTAGGCTCGCACGCGAGTGGCAGCCTGTAGTTTCACCCAATACTGATTTCACCGACCCTTCTGAAGTATCGGCTCTTGCAAACGCACCTACGGTCACGCCAACGCATATACGAGTACGGAATACACCCAGTCGCCGTTAGAGGAGGTATATGCTGTTACGCGTCCGAGCAACAGGCAGTTCGGCAAGGCAGTAACGACTGAGCGGTTTGTCAATGACCAGACATTCCAGTTCTAGTGCTATGACTTCAGGGTCAGGGAAAATACACTTACAAATCTCCGTCTTTTTCCTATAGGCAGCCTGATGGCAACGAAGATGACCGATGAGGACAGGCATGTGTCCATCGAGTTCCGCGACCGCAAGAAGCGCCTCCGCGTTCAGCGTCTTGCCGTTTCCGACGGCAATTATGCGGATATATACTATGTCTATAACAACTGCGACGAACTTCGATACGTTTTCAATGGAAGATATCACCTCAGACAAAGACCATTTAAAAATATCGTGACGGATCAAAATTTCTAGATAATCATTAATCAGATTAGAACAATAACTCAGCAAATAAAGATCTTAAATTTCTCTGTTTTTTTTAATGAACTCGCGTATAACGTGTTTACCTGTTTTAATGTAACCAACTTTACGGTTATGGGTAACTCTTATATAAAGAGCAGATGGTCCATTCTCCGAAATTCTTTGAACACAGATTTTAAATGTAGCCATAAGTGATTGGAATGTAAAATGTATAAACAAAATTTCTAAATTCTTTTCTAAACTTAAATTCCAAATTTTCTAAACTATTTCTAAACTTTTCCGAGCATTCTGCTCATTTTCCGTGCAGAATGAACGAACTGCCAAAGAACAGTATAGGCTGTAAACCTCAATAGTTTAGAGATTTACAGCCTATTACTATAGGATTGAATAAATTCGCTTATTCTTCTACAGCAGCTTGCGCCGCTGCTACGCGAGCGATTGGCACGCGGAACGGAGAACATGATACGTAGTTCATGCCGATCTTAGCGCAGAACTTAACTGATGATGGTTCACCACCATGTTCGCCGCAGATACCAACCTTAAGATCTGCCTTAGTTGAGCGACCTCTTTCAGTACCAAGTTTAACGAGTTGTCCAACGCCTTCTTGGTCAAGTACTTCAAATGGGTCAGTCTTAACGATACCCAATTCTTTGTAGTGTTTCAAGAACTTAGGAGCATCGTCACGAGAGTAACCGAATGTCATCTGAGTCAAGTCATTTGTACCGAATGAGAAGAAGTCTGCATATTCAGCTATCTTGTCAGCAACAAGTGTTGCACGTGGGATTTCGATCATTGTACCGATCTTGTAAGGAACAGTAGTGCCTTTTTCTTCGAATACTTTTTCTGCAGTTTTGCGAATGATTTCGCTTTGCATCTCAAGTTCTTTAACAACACCCACCAATGGAACCATGATTTCTGGATGTACGTCGATTCCTTTTTCTTTACATTCAATTGCTGCTTCGATAATAGCGCGTGCTTGCATTTCTGTAATTTCTGGATATGTATTACCAAGACGGCAACCACGGTGACCAAGCATAGGGTTGAATTCTTCAAGAGAGTCGCAGATGCTCTTTACCTTTTCGATAGAGATACCCATCTCCTCTGCCAATTCTCTTTGTGTAGCAAGTTGGTGAGGTACGAACTCGTGCAATGGTGGGTCAAGCAAGCGGATTGTTACGCCTAGTCCGTCCATTGCTTCGAAGATTCCAATAAAGTCTTCACGCTGCATTGGCAAAAGTTTATCCAAAGCAGCACGGCGACCTTCTTCTGTGCTTGAAAGGATCATTTCACGCATTGCTTTGATTCTTGTTCCTTCGAAGAACATGTGCTCGGTACGGCAAAGTCCGATACCTTTAGCGCCGAATTTGCGAGCAACAGCAGCATCTCTCGGAGAGTCTGCATTTGTGCGAACATCAACCTTAGTATATTTGTCAGCGAGGTTCATAATAGCGGCAAAGTCACCAGACAATTCAGCATCAACAGTAGGAACTTGACCGTCATATACATCACCAGTAGAACCATTAAGAGAAATCCAGTCTCCTTCTTTATATACGATTCCACCCATTTCAACTGTTCGTTCTTTGTAGTCAACCTTGATTTCACCAGCACCTGATACGCAGCATTTACCCATACCACGAGCAACAACCGCAGCGTGTGAAGTCATACCGCCACGAGCAGTCAAGATACCTTGTGCAACTGTCATACCACGCAAGTCTTCTGGAGATGTCTCGATACGGACCATGATAACTTTCTTCTTTTGTTCAGCCCATGCTTCAGCGTCATCAGCGAAGAAAACAATTTGACCTGTTGCAGCACCAGGAGATGCAGGAAGACCCTTAGCAACTGTTCTTGCTCTTTTCAAACCGTCTTTGTCGAATACTGGGTGAAGGAGTTCGTCAAGTTTTTGTGGTTCCATTCTTTTAAGAACTGTCTTTTCGTCAATTTCGCCAGCACGAAGCATGTCCATAGCAATCTTAACCATAGCAGCACCTGTGCGTTTGCCGTTACGAGTTTGTAGTAACCACAATTTGTTGTCTTGGATTGTAAATTCCAAGTCTTGCATATCCTTGAAGTAGTCTTCAAGTTTTTGTTGAATTTCGATAAGTTCTTTAGCACATTCAGGCATTGATTCTTCAAGGGAAGGATACTTGGCAGCACGTTCTTCTTCAGAAATTCCTTGAAGAGCAGCCCAGCGGCGTGATCCTTCAGTTGTAATTTGTTGTGGAGTGCGAACACCAGCAACAACGTCTTCACCTTGAGCATTGATAAGGTACTCACCGTTGAAGATATCTTCACCTGTGGCTGCGTCACGAGTAAATGCAACACCTGTAGCAGAAGAGTTACCCATATTACCGTAAACCATTGCTTGAACGTTAACTGCAGTTCCCCATTCTTCTGGGATCTGGTTCATGCGACGGTAAAGGATAGCACGTTCGTTCATCCAGCTATCGAATACAGCGTAGATTGCGCCCCAAAGTTGTTCCCATGCTGATTCAGGGAAGTCTTTACCTGTAACTTTTTTAACAGCAGCCTTAAACTTAACAACCAATTCTTTAAGGTCATCAACAGAAAGTTCTGTATCAAGTTTAACGCCTTTTGCTTCTTTAACTTCTTCAAGGATTTCTTCGAATGGGTCGATATCTTCTTTTGAAGTAGGTTTCATGCCAAGAACAACGTCACCGTACATTTGAACGAAACGGCGGTAAGAGTCCCAAGCGAAACGTGGGTTGCCAGATTTAACTGAAAGGGCTTCTACAACAGTATCGTTGATACCAAGGTTTAAAACAGTATCCATCATACCTGGCATAGAAACGCGAGCACCAGAGCGAACAGAAACCAAAAGAGGGTTAGTTGCATCTCCGAACTTGTTTCCTGTCAAGGCTTCAATGTGGGCAACTGATTTTTTTACTTCTTCATCAAGAAGTTTAACAACTGCTTCTCTGCCAAGTGTATTATATTCTGTACATACTTCAGTGGTGATAGTGAAACCAGGAGGAACCGGTACTCCAATAAGGTTCATTTCGGCAAGGTTTGCACCTTTACCACCGAGGAGATTTTTCATATCGGCACGGCCTTCTGCTTGACCATTACCGAAAGTATAAATTCGTTTCATTCTAAAAATATTAAGTTGTTTGTTTATTTTAGATTATATTGCAAATTTAAAGATTTTGTATAAAATATAAAAGTATCAAAGTGGAAAAAAGATATTATTTTATTAAAAAATTGCGGTTTCTATCGGCGTTTTAGTTGGCTTTATGTGGCTATATTGGGAAAATATAACGAAATGTCAAATATCAGTGTTCTATAACATGGTTTAATGGTGCTGTTTGTTGTAAAAAAATAGAGGATATTAAGATAAAAATATTAATTTTGTTATATGGAAGAAGATATAAAGCATATTGATGTTAAAATTGAAATTACTGGGTCAAATTGCAAAAGAATGCCAAATCACGGCAAAACAGCAATCGCCTTTGCTTTAATGGGGATAGTTTTTGGTGGCATCCCTTATATCGGTGTGGCTTATATTTTGCTGTGCGTTGTTTTAGTCATAAGGGCATTTCGTCAGAGATTTAGCATGGAGGCTTTTTGGGCATTAATCATTGTGGCTGTATTGGTGTTTGCTAAGTACATTTTAATTACAACCCTTTAGCAATTATGAAAGAACCAAAGTATAAATCTGTGTGGGATTGGTTCACATGTACGTTTATTGCTTTCACCGCAACATTCTGTTTAGGATTGGATATTTTTGTTTCAAGTATTTCCGGCTGGATTATTTGTTCTATCAGTTTCCTTTCCATATTGCTTCCTTTTTTAGGTGTTTTTTATGTTGTAAAAGAAGATTATCTTATTGTACATTCTTTTTTGGCAGCAAAACTGTGCCCATATCTAAAATTGAAAGCATAAAACCAGCTAATTCTATAGAAAGTGCGCCAGCAACTTCTATATTTAACAGAATTGCTATATCGTTTGTTGACAGAACAATTATGAAGGGTTCTATGCCTTTAATTATTTCTCCTTCTGACAAACAAAAATTCATAAGTCAACCTATATCAATAAATCCGAAAATAAAAGTAAAGTGGGGTGGATAGATTAACTTCTGAGCAGAGGCATAAGTGTATGGCTTCAATAAGAAGTAAAGACACAAAGCCAGAAATAATTGTTCGTAAATACTTATTCAGCAGAGGGTACCGTTTTAGAATTAATCACAAGATATTGCCTGGAAAACCAGATATTGTTTTAAGAAAATACAGAACGGTAATTTTTGTTAATGGATGTTTTTGGCATGGACATAAGGGGTGCAAATTTTATACTCTTCCAAAAACAAATGTGGAGTTTTGGAAACAGAAAATTAAACGAAACAAGTTACGTGATATCTCAGTTCGCTACAAACTTGTAAAGAAGGGGTGGCATTGCTTGACTATTTGGGAATGTCAGTTAAAACCATCTGTTAGAGAAGAAACGTTGCGTTCATTAGATTATACACTAAATAAGTCATACATTAATGATTTATCGATTAGAGAATATCATATTCATGATAATAATCAACTAATAGTGGCAGAAGATTGCTATAGTTATGGTGAATAAAGAACGGTGGCAAACAAGAGAAACTATTGTATGCCACCGTTAGATTTATTCAGAATGTTTAGAAATCAAGATTTGCCTTTTCTTTGGCAGGATTTCTGTACATTATTTTACCTTCAATGTACTCCTGTGTTGCGATAAGTGTTGGTTTCGGGAGTTTCTCGTAGTAACGAGAGATTTCAATCTGCTCTCTGTTTTCAGAAACTTCTTCCAAATTATCGTTCAAGGATGCAAATTCTTGAAGTTTTTTTTCGAGATCGTGTTTCATTTCAACACCAATCTGATTTGCTCTCTTAGCGATAATGCAAACTGTTTCATACACATTGCCTGTGTCTTCCGACATCTTAATGACATCACGTGTCACCGTGTTGAGAGGTGCGTTTGATCTTTTGTAATCCATTATCAAATATAATTGTTTAGTTTGTATTCTTAATCTTTAACGTACTTTTGTGCGATTTTCAAGATGTTATCAGCCTCTTTTCTATTCCTTGTATCAGGATAGTCGTTGATAAAAGAATAATATTCATCGATAACTTCTCTAAATCGTTCTTCCTTTTTTTCGTCAACGCTTTGATATGCTTCTTGGAATCTTGCTTTAAGAATTATCATTTGCAACTGCTCCTTATGCTTTGTGTAAGGATAGTTTTTCAGAGCGTTTCTTGCAACAATAACGGCACTTTCGTAGTTGTTGCCAAGATAGTTACCTAAGTTGTAATATAACTGGGCGTTGTCAATTTCTTTTTGAACGAGTTTGTCTTGAAGTTCAAAAATTGCGTTTTGTGCAATTGAAATTTTGTCACTTTTGGGGTGATAGTCAAGAAATTTTTGTAATTCTTCAATTGCTTTGTATGTTTCAGATTGATCCAGTTGAGGTTCTGGAGAGTCCAGGTAGCATCCGTAACCAGAATAGAAACGAGATAACTCTGTATATTTGCCTTTTGGATAGTGGGTATAATATGTCTTGAAATAAGTACTTGCTGTCATATAATCTTTATTCTCATAATAACTGAGACCTAAAAGATATAGCGATTCTTCAGCCTTGTCTGTCCCTTTTAGTACTTTAACAACGTCAGTAAGTAATGTGGCACTTTGAGCGAACTTACGTTCTTCAAACATCTTTTTGGCGTAATCAAACTTTTGGTTTGCATCTGTGCTTTTTAGGACCCTGTTATACTCGCTACAACTTGTGAGTAGTAGCGCTAAAAAGGATATTATAATGAATTTTTTTTGCATTTTCGTTATTCGATGTTTATTCAGTTTGCAAAATTACGTTTTATTTGTCGATAATCAAAGATGTTAGGCTGTTAAAATGAATAAAATTTTAGTATAAAAGAGGCTTTTGTGGCGTTTTCTAATGGTTAAAAGCCTCTTTAACAAAAATAGGATAAGTCAAAACTGTGACTTATCCTATTTTAATTATTTAATTAAGTCTATATTGATGCAATGATTTCCATAATCTTGTCGTAAGCAGCAGAAAGTCCTTCTGCATTCTTACCACCTGCTTGAGCAAATTGAGGTTGACCACCTCCACCACCTTTGATAAGTTTTGCAGCCTCTCTTACGATTGTTGAAGCATTGAAACCATTTTGTGCAAGGTCATCTGTAACCAAGACTGTCAACATTGGCTTGTCACCGTTCAGAGTTGCTCCAACAAATATTGATTTCTCTGGAGATTCTTCGCGAATTGCAAATGCGATACCCTTAACTGCTTCAGCAATGCGTGGGCCTTTTAACGAATAAACGTTAATGCCGTTCACTTCTGTTCTGTTATCAATAACTTGAGCGGCAACTGCTTTTATTCTTTCTTTAAGCATATTTTCTGCCTCCTTTTTCAATTCTCCGTTTTCAGCAATTGTTTTCTTTATTGCTTGAATAACGTTGCTTGAGTTTAGGATTCCGCTAAGTTCAGTCATTGTGTCCTGGAACTCATAAAGGGTGTTTTCAACCGTTTCTCCTGTTATTGCTTCGATTCTTCGGATACCAGCCGCAATACTGCTTTCTGAAAGAATTTTAATCATACCGATATTACCAGTATTCTTAACGTGAGTACCACCACAAAGTTCAATTGATGAGCCGTACTTAATTACGCGAACATCTTCACCATATTTTTCACCGAACAAAGCCATTGCACCCATTGCTTTTGCTTCCTCAATAGGAGTGTGGCGGAATTCCTCAAGAAGAATAGCCTCTCGAACTTTCTTGTTTGCCAATCTTTCGACCTTGCGAATTTCTTCATTAGTCATTTTTTGGAAGTGAGAGAAGTCAAATCTTAAAAGTTTTGGCGACACAAAAGAACCCTTCTGCTCAACATGTGTTCCAAGTACTTCCCTTAATGCTTCATGAAGAAGGTGTGTTGCCGAGTGGTTTGCAGAAGTAGCAAGTCTTGCTTCTTTGTTAATCTTGGCAAATACAGTCTCACTTGGATTGCTTGGCATTTTCTTAGAAATATGTATAGCAAGGTTATTTTCCCGTTTAGTATCTGTAATTTCAATTGTTTCAGAGCCAAAGGATAAAATACCAGTGTCACCAACCTGGCCACCCATTTCTGCGTAGAAAGGAGTTTTTTCAAGAACGATTTGATAGTATTCGTTATTTTTCTGCTTTACCTTTCTGTATTTAAGTACTTTTGTTTCTGTTTCAGCCTCATCATAACCAACAAATTCTGATTCGCCTTCGTTTACAATAACCCAGTCCGATGCTTCTATTGAAGCGGCGTTTCTGGCGCGCTCTTTTTGTTTCGCCATTTCAGCGTCAAATTCGGCAATGTTAACAGTTAGGCTGTTTTCTTTAAGAATAAGTTCTGTAAGGTCAAGAGGAAAGCCGTATGTGTCGTAAAGAACGAATGCTTCTTTTCCAGCTATAGAGTTTTTGCCGTTTGCCTTAGTTTCGGCAATAACTTTTTCCAATAGTTTTATACCAGTTTCAAGGGTTCTAAGGAATGAGTCTTCTTCCTCTTTAATAACTTTTTTGATAAGTTCAGATTGGTCTTTCAATTCAGGGTAAGCATTGCCCATAGATTCGATTAGGGTGTCAACGATTCTATACATAAATGCTTGCTTTTGGCCAAGGAATGTATATGCATAGCGCACGGCACGGCGTAGAATGCGACGAATAACATAACCGGCTTTTGCGTTAGAAGGCAATTGTGAATCGGCAATTGAGAAAGAAATTGTTCTAACGTGGTCTGCGATTACTCGCATGGCAACATCAACTTTGTTGTCTTCTCCGTACGTTTTACCAGATAGTTGTCCAATCTTTCTAATAAGAGGTTGGAAAACGTCTGTGTCGTAGTTTGATGTTTTGCCTTGCAAAGCCATACAAAGACGCTCAAAGCCCATACCTGTATCAATAACCTTGAAAGGAAGAGGCTCAAGTGAGCCGTTTGCCATACGGTTATATTGCATAAATACGATGTTCCAAATTTCGATTACTTGTGGGTGGTCTTTATTGACTAATTCTCTACCGCTAATTTTTGCCTTTTCTTCAGGACTGCGAAGGTCAATATGTATTTCGGAACAAGGACCACAAGGACCTGTTTCTCCCATTTCCCAGAAATTATCGTGCTTATTACCGTTTATTATATGATCTTTAGGTAGGTGTTTTTCCCAAATAGAAGCGGCTTCATTGTCTCTTTCCAGGTTTTCTTCAGGAGATCCTTCAAAAACAGTAGCATAGAGCATATCTGGATTCAATTTAAGAACATCAACAAGATATTCCCATGCAAAGTCAATTGCTCCTTGCTTGAAATAATCTCCAAATGACCAGTTGCCGAGCATCTCAAACATAGTATGGTGATATGTATCGTGACCAACTTCTTCCAAGTCATTGTGCTTTCCGCTTACACGTAAGCATTTTTGAGAATCCGCGACACGGTTATATTTCGCTTGTGCATTACCAAGGATAATGTCCTTAAATTGGTTCATTCCCGCATTCGTAAACATAAGTGTTGGGTCGTCTTTTATAACCATTGGAGCAGAAGGAACAATCTGGTGTCCCTTGCTCTTGAAAAATTCCTTAAAGGATTCTCTTATTTCATTTGCTGAATACATTGTTGTATTTGTTTTATAAATCTGATAGAGTTGATTAAACTCAAAAATGTTTTGTTTTAGACTGCAAAATTAAGGTTTTTATATTATTTTTGCAATAAAGATTGTCCTATAAGTCTTTAAATAATGAAAAGTATAGAAAAAAAGTTTTATAAGATTGGTGATGTCGCTGAATTGCTTGAGATTCCTCCTTCTACATTGAGATTTTGGGAGAAGCAGTTTACAATCCTAAAACCTAAGCGCTATTCGAATAATTTCCGTTATTACACCCTTGATGATATAGAAAAGATTAAGATGATTTATTATCTTGTGAAAGAAAAGGGCTTAAAATTGTCGGCGGCTGAGAATCAGGTGATGCATAACCGTAAAAACGTCAGTCGCCGTCAAGAGGTCATTGATAGACTTAAAGATACCAGAGACGAGTTGCAGAAACTTCTTGACTCAATTGATAATATGATAGAGATTAATCGATAAAGCGTTTTGTCAGTCCGCTGAACTCTTCTATTCTGCGGTCTCTAAGAAATGGCCACCATCTTCTGACTTGTTCACTGCGAGTTAAGTCGATTTCAATAATTTTAATCACTTCTTCATTAGAAGGAGCCTCAAAAAGCAATTCACCTTGGGGACCTGCTATGAAACTTGTTCCCCAAAATTGTATTCCATTTGTTGCTTCTGATGGGTCTTTTTCCCATCCTGTTCTGTTTACTGTAATAACTGGTATTCCATTAGCAACAGCGTGGCCACGTTGTACCGTTTGCCAAGCAGATCTTTGTCTTAATTTTTCGTCATCTGTATCTGTGCTTTCCCAGCCAATTGCGGTGGGGTAAATAAGCATTTCTGCACCTTTGAGGGACATTAGACGTGCTGCTTCTGGATACCATTGATCCCAACATACTAGTACCCCCAGTTTTCCAACAGATGTTTGAATGGGCTCGAAGCCGATATCTCCAGGTGTAAAGTAGAATTTTTCATAATATGCAGGATCATCAGGAATGTGCATCTTTCGATACTTGCCTGCAATGCTCCCGTCTTTTTCAAAAACAACAGCGGTATTATGGTACAAACCTGGAGCCCTCTTTTCAAACAAAGATGTTACAAGTACAATATTATTGCTTTTAGCAACTTTGCTATAAAAATCAGTAGCCTCTCCAGGAATGGAAAGCGCTAAGTCAAAATTATCCGTTGATTCAACCTGACAAAAGTATAGGGAATCGTGAAGTTCTTGAAGAACGACTAATTCAGCACCTTCTTTAGCCAATTTGTTGATTTTCGTAGCGAGGTTGCTCCTGTTTTGAGCAACATTATCAGTATTTGATTGTTGGATGATACCAACTTTTAAAGTCTTTGCCATTATTGTAAATTTAAAGAGTTTTGTGGAAATTGCATCGTAACGCAATGCAGAGAGCCGTGTTGCTTAATTAGGCTTGTACAGTCTATGCCAATTATTTTATGGTTGGGAAATGCTTCCTGTATAATAGCTAATGCTGCTGCGTCAATGTCGGGTTGTTTATATGTAGGTACAAGAATAAAACCGTTACCAATAAGAAAGTTTGCGTATGTTGCAGGTAGCCTTTCTCCATCCTCATCATAGATAGGATAGGGTAAAGGCAACTCAAAAGTTTTGTACGGATGCCCATCTTCTGTTGTAAATGATTTGATTTGTTCTTTCATCATTTGCAGAGAGTTGTAATGGATATCGTCTTCGTTATTGGTGCATGTGTATATTATTGTCTTATCGTCTGAAAATCTTGCTAATGTATCAATATGACTGTCAGTATCATCTCCTGCCAGTGACCCGTAGTCAAGCCATAGAATCCGATTAACGCCAAAAGCCTTTTTCAAATATTCTTCAATTTCGTCTTTTGAATGTGCTCCGTTTCTGTTTGGGCTAAGGAGACATTCACTTGTTGTTAAAAGTGTGCCTTTACTGTCGCTTTCAACAGAGCCTCCTTCAAGAACGAAACTAAGGCGGTTTGCGTACTCTATTTTCTCAAAAAGGTTTGTATTATTGTATAGGAGAGAAGTAATAAGGTTGTCTTTGTCTGCTGCAAATTTTAATCCCCAGCCATTAAACTTGAAGTCGTTGATTGTCGCTTTACCGGCATTATATGTGGTAATGGACATTGTGTCTCTTGCCCAAGTGTCATTAGTAGGAATTTCGTAGAAATTCACCAGCGACAGGTCGACGCCAGTTAAATCTGTTTTCGCTTCTTCTATATTAGGTGCAATTATAATTAAATGCTCGTCGTTATCAACAATTGCTTTCGCTATGTTTTTAAAGCAGGCTTTGACCTCATTAAGCATGTATGCCCAATCAGTGTTTTTGTGTGGCCAAGATAGCATAATGGCATCTTGCTTCTCCCATTCAGCGGGAAATGTAATTTTTGTATTCTTATTCATTGTAGTCGGAAAGAGAATCGAAAACTTTTTCGTTCTCATCTATGTATTCTTGACAATATTCAACAAAGGCTTTACGCTCTTTATATCCCATTTCATTACACCATTCTTTGAAAGCAGTCATTATCTTTTCGTCTTCATTCATTTGCCTTGAAAACTCGCTCTCAGCAATGTCAATACTTCCAAACTGATGCAATAAATCAATGATTAATGAAGGTATATCCATGATAAAAAATTTACTTACCAAATATATGACAAATATTGAAAATAGGCAATACTTTAGTCTGAAAAGCGAAGCCTAATTTTTGGAGAATCGGTTACATTTATGCCACATATATGGTTTTCAAATGATTTCAAAAAAGTGAATGTTACAGAAAGAGGGTGCGCCAAAAATTGACCCACCCTCTACTATAATGTTTGAATAGAAATTATTCAGAAACAACTTCAAAAGGAATTTCAACAGAAACTTCTTTATGTAGTTTCAAGATAGCAGTATAAGAACCAACTTCTTTAATGCTTTCCTTGATGTTGATTACCTTTCTGTCTACGTTGAAGCCGAGTTTTTCAAGTGCTTCAGCGATTTGGATATTGTTGACAGAACCAAAGATTGTGCCTGTTGCGCTTGTCTTAGCGCCTATAGTCAAACTTACGCCATTCAAAGATTCTGCAAGGGCTTCTGCGTCAGCTTTAATCTTAGCAAGTTTATGAGCACGTTGTTTTTGGTTTTCTGCCAAAACCTTCAAAGCAGATTCTGAAGCAATAACTGCTTTACCTGTCGGGATGAGATAGTTTCTGCCATATCCGCTTTTAACCTCTACTACGTCATCTTTGTAGCCTAGGTTTGCTACATCTTCTCTTAATATGATTTTCATAACTATAATCCTTCTAAAAAATTATTTCATCAAGTCTGTTACGTATGGAAGAAGAGCCAAGTGGCGAGCACGCTTAACTGCTTGTGCAACTCTTCTTTGGAACTTCAATGAAGTGCCAGTAATACGACGAGGAAGAATCTTTCCTTGTTCGTTTAAGAATTTCTTGAGAAATTCAGGATCTTTATAGTCGATGTACTTGATACCACTTCTTTTAAAACGGCAATATTTTTTCTTTTTAACGTCTACTGAAAGTGGAGTTAAATATCTGATTTCTGATTGAGATTGTGCCATAATTAATCCTCCTTGTTTTCGTTAGTGTTAGACTTTGCAGATCTCAAATTTCTACGCTTTTCTGCATATTCTGCTGCGTATTTGTCAAGACGGAATGTCAAGAAACGGATGATGCGCTCGTCACGACGGAATGCAACTTCCAATTTTTTAACAATTGTCGGTTCTGCATTGAACTCAAGCAGGCAATAAAAACCTGTCTCTTCTTTTGAATAGGATAAGCGAGTTTGCGCAAACCCCAATTCTCTTCATTGACTATTGTCGCACCATTGTCTGTGAGAACAGTCTTGAATTTTTCTACCGCTTCCTTCATCTGTGCATCAGATAAAACGGGAGTTAAAATGAAAACGGTTTCGTACTTGTTCATTTTTAATTATTAATTAAGTGATTAAAATTTTGCGGTGCAAAGTTAATACATATTTTTGCAATAAACAAATGTTTTTAGTTGTTTGAGATTAATTTGGTGTTTTTTTAATAGAAAATGAAAATTATTTATATTTTATTTAATGTATTGACATAAATGGATTATTTTAGATTTGATAATTTTATTGTACTTTTGTAGTCTAATAGATTAGATATATGAAGACTTCGAATTTTTTAAAATTATTTTTGTCATTCGCTTTAATTGTCATTATTGGGTTTGCAACTTCAGCACAGATTGTTTCTCCTGTAAAGTGGAAAATTGATTTGGAGAAAGTGGGAGACTCTATAGGATATATTGTTTTAAAAGCAACTATTGAAGATGGGTGGCACCTTTATTCTAATGATTTGCCAGAAGGCGGGCCTATCCCAACAACTGTAGAATGGAAGAACCTTTATAATGTAAAAGTGGTAGGGGGCTTGGAAGTTAGTCCTAAGCCAGATGAAGAGATTAGTCAAATTTTTATGCTTAAGTTGGGCTTTTGGAGCAAGCGGGCTGTTTTGAAACAAAAGGTTGAATTTAATGGTGAAGACTATAAAATCGAAGGTTATGTTACATATATGGCATGTAATGACGGAACATGTCAGCCACCTCAAAAGGAAACTTTTAAATTTTCTGGAACTACAGTAAAGGCAGATACTATTCCTGCTGTTTCTGATGTTATATTGTCAACACCTAAGACGCAAGAGTCGCAAATTGCAAAAAAAGATTACTGGGAACCTGTTGATACTCAAAATGTGTCATCAGAAAGTAAAACGCTTCTTTTCATCTTCTTAGGAGGTTTTTTAGGAGGCCTTCTCGCTTTGTTGACACCTTGCGTATGGCCGATGATACCTCTAACTGTTAGTTTCTTTTTGAAAAAGCACGGTAGCCGGCGTCGCTCAATTGTCGATGCTATTATATATGGCTTGTCGATTGTTGTGATTTATTTGCTTTTAGGAATTATTGTTACTGTTGCGTACGGTCCTGGTAAGCTTAATGAACTTTCAACCGATGCCGTGTTTAATTTAATATTCTTTGCGTTGCTTGTTGTATTTGCCATTTCTTTCTTTGGCGCATTTGAATTGTCTCTACCAAGCAAATGGACCAATAAGATGGATGCAGCAGCCGAAAGAACTACGGGTCTTGTCAGCATTTTCTTTATGGCATTTACACTTGCTCTTGTGTCGTTTTCTTGTACAGGCCCTATAATAGGAACGCTCCTTGTAGAGGCTGTTAGCCTTGGCGATATGACGGGACCTATTGTTGGTATGGGGGCTTTTGCTTTGGCTCTTGCTATTCCTTTTGCGGTCTTTGCAATTTTCCCGACATGGTTGAAAGATTTGCCTAAGTCTGGTGGTTGGCTTAATACGGTAAAGGTCGTTTTGGGATTTGTTGAGTTGGCTTTATCTATTAAATTCTTGTCGGTTGCCGATTTGGCATACGGATGGAGAATTTTGGATAGAGAAGTATTCATCGTATTGTGGGTGATTATATTTGCCCTATTGGGAGTTTACCTGTTAGGTAAGATTCGCTTTACAAACGATTCAAAGGTTGAGAAAATTGGTGTTTTCCGTTTCTTCCTCGCGCTTATTTCTTTATCGTTCTCTCTTTATTTGCTTCCTGGTTTGTGGGGAGCACCTTTGAGAGCAGTTAGTGCTTTTGTGCCACCGTTGTCAACGCAGGATTTCAACCTTTATTCAACAGGACACAGCATTGTCTATGATGATTTTGAGGAGGGAATGGAAGCAGCGAAGGAATTGAAAAAGCCTGTTTTCCTTGACTTTTCAGGTTATGGATGCGTCAATTGCAGAAAGATGGAAATGGCAGTCCTTGATAAGGAAAATGTACGTTCTTATTTGAAAGACAACTATGTTTCAATAACTCTGATGGTTGATGACCGTAAGAAATTAGAGAAGCCTGTAGAAGTTACAGAAAATGGTGAAAAAGTAGAATTGGCAACTTATGGAGAGTTATGGAGTTACTTGCAAAGGTATAAGTTTGGAGCAAATTCACAGCCTTACTACGTTGTATTGAATAACGAAGGAGAGTTGCTTTCCGGACCAACATATTATGATGAAAATGTTGATCATTTTATGGAATTTCTTAAAAAAGGCGTTGATAAATATAGCGAAAAGTAATTATGGGTAATACTAAAAAGTATAAGTTGGAGGCATTTGGCAAGTTGCTGGATGTCCTTGATGAATTACGCGTTAAATGTCCGTGGGATAAAAAGCAAACAAACGAAAGTTTGCGTTGTAATACTATTGAGGAGGTGTATGAATTAAGTAGTGCTTTGATTAATTCAGATACTGAAGATATAAAAAAAGAACTTGGTGACGTTCTCTTACACATAATTTTCTATGCAAAAATAGCTGACGAGAAAGGCGATTTTGATATTGCTGATGTTTGCGATTCTTTGAGAAGCAAACTCGTTTATCGTCATCCTCACGTCTTTGGTGAGATTGCGGTAAAGAATTCTGCAGAGGTGGAAGACAATTGGGAAAAACTAAAACTTAAAGAAAAAGGCGGAAATAAAACTGTCCTTAGTGGAGTTCCAGAAGCATTGCCTACATTGATAAAGGCAGAACGGATTCAAGACAAGGCTGCACATGCCGGTTTTGATTGGGAAAAGCCTGAAGATGTTTGGCAAAAGGTTAAAGAAGAAGTTTCAGAAGTTGAAGCCGAATTGACAACAGGAACAGAGTCTGACAAAGAGGCAGAATTTGGAGATTTGTTGTTTAGCCTCATCAATGCAGCTCGTCTTTATAAAGTAAATGTAGATAATGCCCTTGAAAGGACTAACAGGAAGTTTATTTCTCGATTTAACTATATAGAGCAGCAAGCCAAGGAGCGAGGAAAATCTCTCGACGAGATGACACTTGCCGAAATGGATGAATTGTGGAACGAATATAAGGAGATAGAAAAGAAAAAATGATAGTATGTATCACGGAGAAACCGAGTGTTGCTAAGGATATAGCCTCTATTTTAGGGGCTAATATCCGTCGTGACGGTTATTTTGAGGGTAACAATTATATGGTTACCTGGACTTTCGGTCACTTGTGTACATTAAAAGAACCGCAGGATTACACCGAGAGGTGGAAAAGTTGGAGTTTGGGCGCTTTGCCAATGATTCCGCCAAAATTTGGTATTAAGTTAATAGCTGATAAAGGAATAGAACGTCAGTTTGGCGTTATTGAGTCTCTTATAAAAAATGCAGATAAAGTTATAAACTGTGGTGATGCCGGCCAGGAAGGTGAATTGATACAGCGTTGGGTGATGCAGAAAGCCCAATGTGATAAACCAGTTCAGCGATTATGGATTTCTTCATTGACAGATGAAAGTATCAAGGAGGGTTTCAAATCGCTCAGACCACAGGTTGATTTTGACAAACTATATTTTGCTGGTTTGTCGAGGGCTATCGGTGACTGGATTCTTGGAATGAATGCAACTCGCCTTTTCACTTTGAAGTATTCAAATGGAAAAGGAGTGCTCTCTATAGGGCGAGTTCAAACTCCTACGCTTGCTCTTGTTGTGGAAAGACAAAAGCAGATAGAAAATTTTGTTCCTGAGGATTTCTGGGAAATTAAGACCCTTTATAGGGATGTTACTTTCCTTTCAACAAAGGGACGATTTGATTCCGAAGAAAGTGCGGAGGTGGAAATCTCGAAAATCAAGGAAGAACCACTTGTTATTACATCCATAACAACTAAGCGAAGCAAGGAGTCTGCGCCAAAATTGTTTGACCTGACGTCGCTTCAGGTTGAGTGTAACAAGAAATATGGTTTCTCTGCAGATGTGACTTTGAAGTTAATTCAGTCGCTATATGAAAAGAAACTAACAACTTATCCGAGGGTCGATACCACATATTTGAGTGAAGATATTTATCCCAAGATTGACGGTATATTGCAGGCAATGAAACCTTATGCAAAGTTTGCACAACCTTTGCTTGAAAAGAAATTGCCAAAATCAAAAAAAGTTTTTGACAATTCTAAAGTGACTGACCACCATGCTATAATTCCAACGAATGTTACCCCTGGCAATAATTTGCAATTAGACGAAAAGAGGGTATATGATTTGGTCGCACGTCGCTTTATGGGCGTTTTTTATCCCGATTGCGAATTCGATAAGACGACTGTTACTGCACAGGTGGGCGAAATGGGATTCAAGGCTAACGGCAAGCAGATAGTAAAAGAAGGCTGGCGAGTTCTATACAATACAGGTGACAAGCAGTTGAATAATGATGACAAGTTGATGCCTGAATTTGTAGAAGGCGAGTCGGGACCTCATGAACCATCAATCTTAAAGAAAACCACGCAGCCACCGGCCTTTTATACAGAAGGAACTTTGCTTAGGGCAATGGAAACTGCTGGAAAACTTGTTGATGATGATGAGTTGAGAGAGGCGATGAAGGATAATGGTATTGGCCGCCCGTCAACAAGGGCTGCTATTATTGAAACTCTTTTTAAAAGAAAATATATTGTCCGTGAGGGTAAGTCGCTTAAAGCAACTGCTGCCGGGATTGCATTGATTGATACAATAAAGGTGGATTTGCTTAAGTCTGCTAAGTTAACCGGTATATGGGAGAACAAACTAAGGCAGATAGAAAAAGGCTCCTATGATGCTGCTTCTTTTGTAACAGAACTGAAGAATTTGATAGGCAAGATTGTTGTTGAAGTACTTAGCGACAATAGCGGTTGCAAGATTCAAATACAGCAGGAAGAGGAAAAAAAGAAAACAAAACCAAAAGTAAAGGCGTCAAAGCCCCGGAAGCCAGCAATAAAGTCGGTAGAGGAGATAGAATGTCCTATATGCGGAAAAGGTCATCTCATTAAAGGAAACTCAGCATATGGTTGCAGTGAGTATAAAAACGGATGTACATTCAGATTGCAGTTCTCTTATTTAAAAGAGAATGCAACGCTTGCGCAGATTGCAAAAGTGGTAAAATCAATGAAAAAATAAATATGGAAGAGAAATTACCAGTTGTTGATGAGGTGGGTAATGTCATTGGCTCAGCATCTCGAAAAGATTGTCATTCGGGTGCAAAAATACTCCATCCAGTCATACATTTGCATGTTTTTGACAAGAGCGGAAGACTCTTTCTTCAGTTGCGCTCTCCAAAAAAACTCATACAGCCGAATAAATGGGATACTTCTGTTGGCGGACACGTTGACTATGGAGAAACGGTTGAACAGGCTTTGAGGCGAGAAGCCTTTGAAGAGATTGGATTGAGCGTAAAAAGCGAAAAGCATCTTTTTTCCTACATCTTTGAGAGTAGCATTGAGAAGGAATTAGTTAATGCCTTTTCTGCTATTGCTGAAGAAAGTGAAATAAAGATTGAGCCTGAAGAAATTTCTGAAGGGCGCTTCTTTACATTTGAGGAAATAGAGAATATGAAAGGGAAAAATTTGCTTACACCGAATTTTGAAATGGAGTTTGAAAAACTCAAAGAGGCAATCAGAAATAAACAATAACATAGGTGTTATTAAAATAAAAACTTATGGAAATACAATATGCAATAGTTGGGGTTGTTATAGCCATAGCAATTTTTCTTGCAGTTAAATTCATTGTAAAGAATGGCAAGAAAGGAGAGACTTGTAGTTCCTGTTGCAACAAGAATTTATGCTATAAGTCGAATGAAGAAATGGAATGTAAGTCATGCAGTAGAGTCGAGAAAAACGATATAAAATAGCACTTGGTTGCTCTACCTATTAAGAAGGAAGCGGATGGATACAATAAAAGGCACTTAAAACGAGCGCCTTTACTGCTTGTTGATACTTAGAGTAACTTGTCTTTAACTGCCTGTCATTTGCCGATGCAGTATGTGTACATCGTTGATTATCAATAGTATAGCGCTCTAAAAGGTACAACCAGCAGGTTGGCAAGTGTCTGATAATGTGTAAGTTAGTGATTTTTAGCACCATTCTCGGCTTGTACCTCCATTTTGGAAAGTAAAAGTAAGTGTAATTTCTTGAATATCAAAATGTGCGGTACAAAAACTTGTGAAAATGCCGATTTTTGATGAGAAAAGGTACAAAAATGGCCCTGAAACCGATGTCGGAATCAGAACCATAATTTTGTGCAGATTTTAGCATTTCACCACAGTCTCTATCAATGGAGTGCTATAGAAAAAATATCGAGCAGTTGGTTGCTTTTGCCGGATTATTCTATACTTTGGGTTTAGAACAAAAAAGTAAAGACAACCAATAAATACATGGCAGAGTTTGTTTGTTGTTCCGAAATGAATGTTTCCGAAACAGCGGTTTCGGATTTGTAAATGTAACACACTTTTTACATTCAAAACAATTTTGCAGGATATTTTATAGTATGCTCTATCTTATTAAATGGTGGACACATTCAAAGATTCGGCTCCAAGTGTTTTTTACAAAAATCTCAATATGATATTCCTGAAAAGAGTATTTTTGTAAAATACAACATTGTGCAGCATTAATAACATAAATAATCTCATATATATGGATAACACAACGATTGACAAGATTCATCTTTGCTTAAACGAAATATCAATATGCAAGCAACTATTTGATTCCAAAAAAGTCGATGATGTTTGTGGACGTTTACTAAGTATCTATATTATGATACGTGCTGATGACATTACAAAAATGTGGAGTCATTCGCTTCCAAAAGGAGAAATTGAGCGAATACTCTCAGATGAAATCAAAAATAAGTACAACTGTAAGTTCAGGCATATCAGAGACAAATTGGGCGCTCATTATCAAACAGTTGCAGAAGATAAGACTATTGATGTTTTTGAGAACTCAAGAATATTTAGAAGCTTTGATTACGGCTCTATTTCAGAATTTATCGATGAATTATTTCTTGCGGAAAATCTCATAGAAGAAATAGAGACTGAATATATAGGATTCGAGTTTTTGGATGATTTCAATATGGCATTAGAAGCTATAGATACTCTTTATGCAGATGACAAAGCAAGCATCACAAACAGCGCTTTGGAATTATTCGGTTTCAATAAAGGTGGAGTTATCACTTTCTCAAACGAGCAGCGTAAGGCACAATTCTTAAAAGGAATTGAGCTTATGGCAAATTATGCTTATACTCTCGTAAACAAGCCCTATTGCAGCATCGTAATTAAAAGATTATTCAAGAGACTACTGATATGTATAATATATAACTATCATGATAATCTATATACACGTAAAGAGATTAAGCCTGATAAAGAACAATACGAAGAGGGCTTTGATCTCATGTACAAGAACCTTTATACCCCCAAAGACAATAAAAAACTTTTAGATTCAGTATTTGAGGATTTTAAAAGACTATATCGCACAAACGAGTTTTTCAAGAAAAACCGCAAAATAAGAGACCGCGCTTGTGGACATTTTGATGAAAAAAGTAGTATTACAGAAATAAATACAATACTGGACAGTTTGAGCATTGATGAAATGTATGAACAATACACAAACATGCTCAATCTGTTTAATTTTATATGTAAAAATATTTTTTTGCTAACCCCACTACGACTTCCACCTAGATCAATCATTTACAATTCACAAATGATAAGCATTGAAGGAGTCACCAATTATTATGGGAAAAAGTTGGAAGAAATTGCAAGCCTAAAGACTATGTCCCCTGATGAGATTTTGGCATCATTAAAGCAAAAAGATAAACATTACGGCGAAGCATGTGCTCAAATGAACAATATACTGTTCACTAGTGATTTAGAGCAATATAATCAAATGATTGCAGCCATCACATTGCGTTTACGGGAAATGGATGGCATTGAAGCAGATTTGCAAGACATAATAGAAGGATTGCATAAAGCAAGAAGAGGATTTCCAAGTAGACTTCAACGGACAATCCTGAACATGTTGAGAGACCGAGAGATTAACCAGAATATAAAATACCATCTGTTCTGCATCCTCACCTCTATTTGCACAGCAGACAGCGATAATGATATTAAAAGCAATCTGCAAAGATTGACAAGAAACGATTGTTATTCTATAAAATGCCAAGCATTTATAGGGTACCTGCATTACCTGACAAGCGACAGGCCATACAACATAAACAATAGCAGACAACCACATACTGTAGATGAGGATTTTGCAAATCGTATTTATAAAATCGAGAATCCTATTGAAGCGTTGGGAATATGGATAGCACTTAATCAACACTGGGTGCTTGATAGTGACTATTCATTCATAAGAAAAAATGAAACTCACTACGATAGATTCCTGAAGGACGGTTTACGCAAAAGCATACAGGCATATTACACATACTCAAATACAAACAATGATGAAGAATTGAAGTTATGGGAAAAATATGAGACAACCAAACACTACTTATTGTTGCTATACAGAATCGCATTGTTTGAAAAAACAAAGAATCAGAAGTCAAATTTATTTCTCGAACTATGGAACAACAACTGTTTCATCAGATATCGTGCAGATATATACGAATCATTCGGCGTTGGTCTATTGACGGAATTAAGTGGTAAAATAGACACAGCAGAAGAGATTTTCAAAGCAATACTTGAAGATAACCCCATAAACAGAGATGCAATTGAAATGCTTGCCGAATTCAAAAAGAGAAATAATATTGAATGACCCTACAGAGTAAGCATAGTAACTTGTAGGTTACATAGAGGCTTTTGGTTACTATTTTATCTTGTTCTCTCATAATAATCTGCTCTACAATAATAAGATAATAGTTGTAGAGCAGATATTGCGTTGTGATATTCATCTAATCTTCACATTGGGTGATGTTTTGTTGTATTTGATTTCTTAATCTATTCAGACAAATAATTTACTGCCAATGTTTTAATAGTTTAAAGCCAGCTCTTACAAATCTCATTAAAATGATATTTTTTATCGTCCTGAATGGGTTTTTAAGTTCAACTTTTCTTAAAAAACTTTCAATGTAATCTACCGAATACGAATTTATGACAATTGTGACAGCAGCCGCTATTTTTTAAGATAGCCATAGTAGCAATAATTTGAATAGAAAAAGAAGTGTTATTTCTTTTATTGTTCAAAATATTACTATATTTGCAGTATGGACAGGCAATTAAATAAAATAGGAACTATTCCAGTAACGACTTCAATCATTGAATCGTTATATCCGGAACTTAAGTCTGCGAATAAGAAAGTGACGTGGCTTGAGAAGCAGGGGCTTATCATAAGACTGAAGCGTGGGCTTTATGTAGTCAACCCCGAATATTCAGGAAAGACTCTATCGAGTGAGTTGATTGCCAATCATCTCTATACACCTTCGTATATTTCAATGTCTACTGCACTACGATATTATGGACTTATCCCCGAGGCTGTATATGTTCATCAATCAATGACTGTAAAACATCCCCGAAGCTTTCAAACTCCAGTCGGCAATTATGACTACAAATATATTTCAAGAAAGGCATTTTCGATAGGAGTAAGGAGTATGAATAAAGGTGACTATGCATTTCTTATTGCATCACCGGAAAAGGCTTTGTGTGATTTGATTGCCAATTCATCAAAAGTCATTCTTCGTTATATGAAGGATGTAGAGACATATCTTGATCAGGATATTCGTATGGATATGGATGAGTTCTATAATATGGATGCAACCATATTTGAAGATTATATAAATGTTGGCAAAAAGGCTGATTCAATTTCAACACTATTAAAATTCTTAAGACGATGAAAAATGAAATATTCGACAATATGCTCTCCCGTTATGATCTAACAACGGAGCAACATAAGAGAAACGCCATATTTGAAGTGAACCAGCAGATGATACTTGCCGGCCTGTATGCCGGAGGCTTCTTTGAGTCGGCTGCGTTCTATGGCGGAACTTGCCTGAGAATCTTTCATGGCTTGCAGCGTTTCAGTGAGGATATGGATTTCTCACTGCTTGCACAAGATGATAAGTTCGATTTTACGAAATACTTTCCTGCTATCATTGATGCCTTTGCAATGGTAGGTCGTGAGGTTGAAATAAAGAAAAAGGATAAGAAGAATTTCGGAAAGGTCGAATCGGCATTTCTTAAAGATAATACCGATGTGTATGATGTGACTTTCCAGACAGAGAAGTCAATAAAGATAAAGATTGAAGTAGATATTCGCCCACCGTTGAACTTCAATACGGAACAAAAGCTATTGCTTCAGCCACATTCATTTATGACCCGTTGTTTTACGCTTCCGGATTTGTTTGCAGGCAAGATGCACGCATTGGTCTATCGCGTGTGGAAGAATAGAGTCAAAGGCCGTGATTGGTACGACTTTGAATGGTATGTACGCCATAATGTTTCGTTAGATTTTACTCATTTGGCAGAACGATGCAAGCAGTTCAACAATGAGGATATCACTCCGGAGTTATTCAAGGAGAAACTCATTGAGCGTCTCTCTACAGCTGATATAAAACAAGTGAAAGAAGATGTATTGCCTTTCATGCGCAATCCAAAGGAACTTGATATATGGTCAAATGATTATTTCGTGCAGTTGGCAGGGATGGTAAGAATTGAATAATACAACATTAAACTTTAAGGACTAAGATATTTTCCTAATATGTTCAATCTATAATAAAACGAAATGTAATGAAACATCTATACATAATCGGAAATGGTTTTGATATTCATACAGGGCTTGCTACACGATATGCAGATTTCAGGCTATGGTTAGAGAATAACTATCCTTTCATTTACGAAAATATGCAGGCGGTTTATGATATAGATGCAGAATGGTGGAATGATTTTGAAGTGCAACTTGGAAATCTAGATATCAATAAATTTGTATCAAAATTTACTCCACTAGCCAAGCCCGTTGATGAAATTATAGCAGAGGCAAAACGAAAAAGGGAATTTGAGGAAAGGTACAACATACCACCCAGTTTGCATTTTGATTCTTATTGTGCAAAACGGCTTAAAGGTTTGCTTGATGTGTTGCAATATTGTTTTGAAAAATGGGTGGATAACTGCCAGAGGTCGATTACTGATCCTAAATATGTCCATATTGAGAAAGAAGATTCATTCTTTATTAATTTTAATTATACGGATGTATTAGAAATATTATATAAAATACCAGAAGAAAGAGTCCTTCATATTCATGGTCAATCTTCAAAACACGAACATCTTATATATGGACATAATACGTTTCTTCTGGGAAACTCAATGAATAACGATGAAGAGCAAGTATCTTTTGAATTAAGTAAATATCAGAAGAATCCGTATGAACATATTTATAAACATCAAGAATTGCAAGAAATTCTCAAAGATGTAGAGTGTGTGCATATATATGGCTTTTCATTTTCTCCGGTAGATGAAGATTATATGGATTGGTTTTTCAACAATGTTTCCGCTACATCTCAATGGGAAATTAGTTGGTTTTCTGAGGAAGATAAAAACAGAATAGATAAATTCATATTGGATCACTGGAATTTGAAGGATAGACTAAAGACTATCAAATTAGAAGAAATAAGACAAACTGGAAAACCTTAGCATAAAATGCGTTCGACGAAAATGTATTTATGACTCCTGACCTTCCTGAATTATGACCACCGCATCCAGTCTATGATATATACCACGAACTGGATAGAGCGGCTGCAGAAGGACTTCCGGCGGGTTACGAGGATGCGCGGAGCAATGCCCAACGAGGAATCTGTCATCCTGCTTATAGGTAAGACAGCATGGACAAGAAGTCCTACCTGAGGCAGGTCCCGAGAATCAATCTAGACAGGACTCTATTCCCGGACGAATAAAAATCTTCATCGACAGGCTAGCCTGCCGATGAGATAACAGATAAATTGATATATTTGCAAAACTAAAAGGCCTGAAGACTCACTCCAGACACACTGAATGAAACACTACCATGGAAACAGACACTATAGAATAACAATATCTGACAAAGTAATATCCATGTCATTACATTATACATTTTCGTGTCACAATCTCGCTTTTTTAAGTTGATATTTTTTTCTTAGAATAATTTCAAATTATTAACTTCATGTTGAAAGATTCGGTAAAGACTAATCATCATCTTGTCTATAATGATCAGTAACGCAAATCTTATATAATAGTTTTCATATACAGAGTCTATGCCAGAAAGAATTTCCAACGAGGGTCTGTTTTGCTGGTATGAGGTCAGATTATGGGCACACCTGTTTCTGTGAAGATACAGGCAGCTATACATCTCATTTAGACCTTTTTTTATGGTACATGTAAATGGTTTGTTGCTGTCATTTTTATGAGCACAATTACTGCAGTTTTTGAAGAATGCAGAAATGTCAAGACAATCTCTTCCTATGCTATTGAAGATTTCTACATATTCCTGATACTCTCTTTCACAAAAGCCCATAGTGCTTGTATTTGCATGAAACTCGTCCAGAATACCTTTTGTGCTGTTCCATATTTCATTGGTGTCTATTGTCGAGAAGTTAAAGTCTTTTTTCTGTTTGACAATTGCCTTTCTTAGAAAGTTTAGAACTTTTCTTTTATCAGTTATTTGGGAACATTCATTCAAATTCCAGGGGAAGTATATTTCACGTCGCAAATCAAAATCTATGGTGGCGATTTCCCAGCATATACATTTCATCTTTTGCTCTTGCGCACCTGTCATTTTCATGAAGATAGATTGCATGATATTATTCCACAACGGGTACATTTCAATTCCCCAACTCATTGAGTGGGTTATGGTGGATGTATCACACAGGATATCCGATACAGGTGCTAATATGAAGTCAGAATGCACACTCATGGCCTACTTAAATATTTTTGATATATTTCGATTGATTTGGAAATTCTTTCACGCAAATATTTGAGGCACGCAGGAGATTTCGTATGCAGATAGTTATTACCTTTTATGTCTCTGATTGCGCTTTTCAACTCTTCCTCTAATGCTTCTTTTCTGGATGTATCTAATGTCTTCTTCTCAAAAGCTATGAAATAGATAAGTCCGAAAAAATAAATATCCAGATCTATGATTGACAGAAAGGGTCTTTTATAGTTCAATTCTGTAATGAGGGTGTCAATGCTATTCAGATATGGTTTGTAATCCTTATTGGGGAAAATATTGGTAAATCTACCAAATATTTGAGAGTCTTTGTCGCCTACAACAGAGTAAATGTATGTTTCATAATAGCTCTCCATTTTGCTTGCATAACCATATCCTATACCTCTATCCGAACCCTTTTTCTTGTACTGCGAGAGCAATGCCGCATATCTTACAAAGTCCATGCTGCTTTTTCGGGACTTATCAACAACACTGCTTGATATTTCCTTGCAGAATCCGGGATCAAACCATTCTTTGAGCTGATGGTTTAGGAAGTAGAGGGAAGCTCGGCTTTCCAGTACGTAAAGTGACTTTCCGCGTATGTTGATGTTTCTGAACAAGGTGGAGAAAAACTTCTGCTGTTCTTCTTCCGTAGTAGTTGATGGAACGATATAGGCAAAACCAAGGAAATTCTTGTTAAAGAAATCATCGTCCAAATGTTCAAGGCTTTCATATTTTTCATGAGGACATTTAGCCATAATTTCTTCCTTGCTATTACCTTTGGCCAATAGCTCTTTAAAAGTCCATTCTATCATATTTTCCTGTTCTTCGTCATCCGAGTCATCATCGTTTTCATTCGCAAGGCTTTCTATATTCCCAGATCCTGCCTCCTTTTTGGGGAAACGTTCGATGTATGCCAGGAGTACGGATGTAAGTCTCTGCTGACCATCAATGATTAGGTTATCTTGTCCGTTTGCTGTTTTATAAGCTCCGATAGTCACAGGAGGAATGAATTGTTTTTCTTTGAATGAGTCAATTAGGTTGGTATAGTCATCTTTGTTCCATACAAATGTACGCTGATATTCAGGCAACACTATGTTGCGTTTTAGTATCATCTGTATCCAGTAGGCTAGTGAATACTCGCCATAATATGTCCGGTTATTATTCATACTTCTCTTATTTTATTAAAAAACATTAAAAATATCATTAATAGCAAATATTTTAATAATCGGATGAATGCCGAAATGAAATCTTTTTGATTGTATGGTGCTTTATTTCTATTTTAGAAAACTATAATTTTTAGATAGAGTTTTATTTCCGTTTACTTAAATTTTGGATAGGAAGCAAAGCCTATGTATAATTCAACGCATAAGATTCATATTGTATTTCCAAGGTAGTCTCTCAACTCTGAAAGAGTACTTTCCATATTCTCAATTGGCAATTGTTTATTGAAATCTGCGTTATGAATCATGTTATTTCTAATTCTTCTAATATTGTTTAATTTATATTGTAACTCTTTATCATCTATGTACTTTATAAGGGTGGATGGCGCAACAAAATTTTTATCATTGTGCGCCTTATATAGATGTTTTAGCTCGTTCTCAATATCTACCCATTTGAGCATAAATTCTTTAAAATATTCAGCAGAAATATCATTTTTTCTAGCAATATCTGAAAATAATTCTTTTTTAATCTCACTGCATATTGATTCAATAGGATCATTTTCTGGATACAAATCTTTCTTAGAAAACATTCTTTCAGAATCACCCCAAAAGTCTGCATTATTGGGAAACCTAAATTTAGCTATAAGTCGGTTATTCAAATCAAGTTCTGATTTTTCATCATAGGATTCACTAAATTCATCTTCCCCTATGAGAAATCCTTCTTGAAAGTATGGTCTTAAAGCTTCCGGCGGAGCAATGCTAATAAGTCGAACATTAGTTAAATAATGTTCTGAATTAACAGATATTCTATTAGTATAATATGGTAAACCAAATACAAAAATATAACCATAATTACCATCATTATCTAATGAAGCAAACGAGCAAGCGACTTTTAGCGATTGTGTAACATCTATTAAAGGGGTCTCAGTTACTTCATAATGTTGAAGAATACTCCATTGGATAAGTTTTTTTCGTTTTAAAGTTTTAGCGATAAACTTTTTATTAGCAATGCTTTCTACTAACAACTTGCTGGCAGAATGCAATTTATCCCATCTGAATCTTAATTCTTCTGAGCTTAACGGTTCGCCTCTGTATATTGATGGATAAAAAGACGATTTGCCAGTTTTATTTTTATAATCGTTTTTTTGCCCTCTAAAAAATAATATATAATCTTTATTGGCATATGATAGTTTGGCAATTATCCTCCTCAGTTCGCTATATGTTGAGACATCATATGCGTTATTACTGGCAACATTCTTTGCTGTTATACCATTATTGTAAAATTCACTTGTTAAATGCGGTGTTATACTTCTCATATTTATCCCCTGTTATAAACTATAATAATACTTCTTTATCTTCTTCGCCATCAGCTTACGTCTTTCTGTGAGAAACTCTTCATAATCTGTATATTCCATTTGTAATATAGTTTCAGGAATACAGTTTTGCTGGAGATTCTTGAGCAGTAATTCTTTATCTGTTATGTTTCCATAAACAGCAATACCAGTTTCGCACTGTTCGAAGACTTTAGAGAAATATATATTAGGAGAATCATCTCGCACAGCCTTATTAACCTGGGTGTCTAAATATGTGTAATTGGCTATCTGATTATATTTTGACTTCTCATTTATTCCATTCTTAATCAAGTATTTTTTAGGGAAAATATGATGTACATCACCAATTACAGTTATAAGGTCATTGACTTTGTATCCACATGTAAACAAGGCATCATCTGCATCATGTATTTGAGATGCCAAATAAAGATTGAAGTACGGACTATTTATCACAGAGGTTTCAAGATATTGCACCAAAGCTATATCCCAGAAAGTATCGGAAAGATTCGCAGCTTCCACTTCACTAAAGTAGTTTAGAAACCCTCTTTCTTTGATACGTTTTATATCCATATCCATTACGGTTTCTGGCGATGTTATATATCTACTTGTCAAAGTAGTCATTACATACCATTTAACCACATAATGCTTGATTTGCGTCTTGTCTATATTTGGATCAGCATTCAATAGTAAGTATAGAGTGTAGGCAAAGTCAAGGTCATTTGAGAATTGATTAACTTGCTGGCAATGAATCCTGCTGACTTGATGGCTAGAACAAAATTAGAGAAAGTATATTCATTCATAAAATCAATGACACCACTCGTAAGTTGTCCGAATGAATTCTCTGCTATATCTTCTTTATATTCGCGTGTTTCAAAATCACGTCCACCAAGTAAACTTACAAGATCTTTCATCTTAGCTCTGCCAAACTTATACATGAATGCTATGCGCAAAATATCGTTATAATCTGGATCAAAGATTTCTTCACAATCATCCTTCAACCATTTCAGTTTTGATGCAAAAATAGAATTCATGAATTCTTCATCTTTGATCATATCAGAATACCATTCTGGTTGAACTGATAAGTGAGAGAAGTAATCGATAGCTTTTCGAAGCATATTGCCTCCATAAGTAACATTAGCAGCTATTTTAGACATAGCGAAGTCTGCCTGATTTAGTTTTGCTCCTTGACTATTAATACGAATGAATATTTCTGTAACTTCATCTATAGTCAATTCTTTATCAAGCATGATAACTCCGATTTGTCTGTTCTTTATATCCAATAGTTGCATCAGAATCTTATTTAAAGCGCTGCCTTTTATCTCTTGATTCTCTTCGCAATAATCGTTGACAAATTGCCACATATCAAATGTTGGTTTAAATACCTCTGCTATATCGGCAATCCATCTTTTATCTTTCAAAATAGCGTTGTCTTGCACCTTAAAGCGTTCTTCATCGTTTTCCGGATTCGCCAATGGATTAAAGGCAATTTTAACACGCTTTTTCTGAAAGTCGGCATTAATAATGTCCATCCCCATAATGGCAGTCATAAGTGCAGTAACACGTTGCTGACCGTCAATCATAATTTTCTTTCCTTCAGCAAGTGTACCATCTTTGAGTCTGATGTTTGGACTTTGAGAGATAATAAGATACCCTGTAGGATAACCAGTATATAAAGAATCTATCAGATCTCTTACTTGTTTAGGCTTCCATACAAAAGGACGTTGAATTTCAGGAATCGCAATTTCACCTGATTTGATAAAGTTCAGTATTTGCTCTAAGGCAATATTTGATGCATTATATTTTTCAGTCATGTTCTATTCATTATTTAGCTAAATTCTGTTTCGCTTTCTCCATCATTGTGATGATATCGAAATGCAATTTCATAATCTCATTATAATTCTCTTTATTCTGCGGTATATGAATATATTTAAGATTTTCTGTTATAGGATACATTAAATCTACATAATCATTTGTTTTTGGGAAAAAAGAGATTTCATTATACAACTGTTGGTATCTGGTTAGTAATATATTACCAGGTGTAGCTTGCAGATCATCACAAACGATGGAACTAACACGTGCAGCAAAGCCTAGTAAAGACCCTTTTTCTACTACAGATAAAATACCGAATGCGTTTGAAATACCTGTTTTAGATAAATGTATTTCATTTGAAATGGTCGTTTTATATAATTCTAAATCTTTACGTTGCTTTTCAACTTGATCTATTTGCTGTTTTAAGTTGCGTAGCTCAAAAAAACTAGCAATCTGAAAACCAACAACTATTGTAGCACAGACACCAATTAATGAAGCTATAATCCCTATGTATGAATCAGTCGTTATAGTTCCATTATTTTTTATTTGCCCCCAGAATGTCAAAGCGACACAAGTTACACTACTTATTATATAAGTAGAGGTGAGTATAATATTATTTTTGCAAGCCATACTTATTATATCAAATGTGTCACATTAATTTTCTTATACTTATTTCCCATGCCAAGGGCAAAAGCCATCTGGTCTTTAATAATCAATTCACCTTTTTGAAGCCCTGCTATCGCTGTCCTGATTTCTTGAAGTTCCTGACCACTCACACCGAATAAGTCTTTGATAACCTTATCGTCAATAGTCTGCTGTTTCATAATCAAAGGATACTGAGCATTGGCATAAAAGTCAAAACCTTTTGATTTGAAGCTACTCATATTCTGAGTGGCAAGGATAATACTCAGACCTTTATTTCGTCCTACAGCAATTAGATTACGCAGAGGGCGATTGTCAAAGTCAAGCATATAGTGAGCTTCATCAATAATAGAGAAATGACGTATTTGTACTACTTCATCATTTACTGCTTGTTTATCCAGTAGCTCATAAATGTTATTAAGTTTGGACATCAGGAAATATACAATAGCTTTGGCAATAGGTCCATCTTTGGGATATCCATCCATCTTGATGATGTAGCTGTCATCAATCAAGGAAACTTTATCTTCTGATTCAAAGATATGTGCATTAACCAATTGTTTCAGAACAGAAGAAATACTATCATCATTATTTGCATCTTTCATTCGTGATTGATAGCATTTCAGCATTAATTCAAATGAAATAGGGGCACCATTTGTTGATTTATAGGCTTCTACAATAGCTTCACTAAGACGGTTGTTCATGTTGGCACTCGCACTTACTCGGTCTATAGAACATAAAGCAGAAGACATTTCTGTAGAGTACAGATTGATTTCATTGATAGAGCGTCCAGTGAAATCCTTAAATGGAGTAAAAGGCAATGGCTGTGTCAATGGATCCAGAATACAAGAACGGTCCACATCGAAGAGTGCCAACCAATGGTTATTCTGTATATCGCTGAACTCTCCTTTGTAGTCAAACAGCAGGAAGTTCACGGGATATTGTGATTCTGTGGATAACATTCTGAATTGCTGAATCAAAACTGCCAGTAAATTGGTTTTTCCAGAACCTGTAGCTCCCGCAATAATAATCTGTGAGTTGGTAATAGAACGACTGTTGATATCCAAAGTAGCTTCCATTTCTTCATCACCATAGTTACCAATCAGAAGATTCAGGACTGGAATATCTTTTGCCATGGCTACTTTGTTATTCATGGCGTATAAGAAGGAATCCAAGTTATTGTCAGCCATCAGATAGTCACGTCCACGAAGCATTTCTGCTGCTATAATTCGAGAAAGGGTAGCGTTTTGAGTCCAATCAATGTTTAAGTCTGCGTATCTTAGTTTTAACAATGCCGAATATAAGGTACTTAAATCGTGCATTGTGAAAAAACTGGGAGTAATTCGTATGGATGATACAGACAATTGTATGTCCTTATAATCATCTATGGAACGCTTTGTAGGTAAACTTAGTCCCACGATGAAGCAGATACGCATTACCTTATTCTGATTCAAGTGTATACGTTTCTCCCGATCAGCCGTTCTGGAAAGATTGATTTTTGATTCAATCAGTTCCTTGATTGGATTGATTGCGTCAAACAACCCTTCCATCTGGCGTGTATTTGAAAAATTTATGATGCTCATTTCTTTTACTGATTAAGAGTTAAACCAAAATAACCGTCTTCAATCGTAGTATTCTGTGCTTCTACATTGCGATGAAGTGTATAGGTTTTGGAGATAAACGGTTCCAGTTTGATGTAGTCGCTGTCTGTTCTGATTTCAGAGGTCGTACAAAGCAAAATAGTTTGTTCTGCCAATTGTGGAAAATATTCTTCCATCAAGGCATCACGACTTTCATTGTCAAGAACACCCATTACTGTATCAATCATTACAGGTGGATTATAATCTCCCAGGTTTCGCAATACTTTCAATAAAACTTGGATAAAGATTTGCTTGGATGCAGCATTAAGCTGATTCAATGAAATCTCATTTCCGGCAGTATGATAGAGTTTTATATTGAATTGTTCAATGCTGTCGGACAACTCAACTTTGGCTACATGGCCTTTGTATGAAACAAGTAACTTGTTGAGTTGCTGCTGCATTTCACTTTCAATTTGGGCTTTTTTCTTCTTCAGCAAACTGTCTGCAATCTTTTCAAACAGAGGTTTGAGCTTGACCAAAGTATCGAATTTAATATCAGGCTCTTGCTGGATTTGTACATCAAACTGATGAATCCGTTTCTCAAGACGTTGAATGTCTGCTTTCAGTGTCGCTTCCTGACCTTTCAGTTTCTCTATCTGTTTTTGAGCGGCTTCATAATTTTGAATTAGATATTCATTACCACCGGCCTGTGTTTGCTCCAAGGTCTGTTTTTGCGAACGTAAGTTATCCAACGTCGAAAGTTGAATTTCCAGTTCCTGGCGCTGGCGGTCAAGTGCAATGAACTGGTTGGAGCCAGTTCGTTTTACCAAGTTAGTCAAAGCGGTTACTTCCGCTTCGTCAAGATAACCAAAAGGGTCTTCTTTATTAGTGCTATTTTGGATAGCTACAATATGAGATACAACCTGTTCTTCATCCACAGATTCACTGCACAGTGACAAATCTTTTAAGTAAGTTATAATTTTGCTTGTCACATCTTTCAATGTTTCCAACGGATAGGCACCGGTATTCTCTTTCTGAAGCTGTTCCTTTATGTGCAGGATATTATTGATTTCTTGTGCCAGGTTTGAAGCTAATTTAGGTAAGAATAAATCAATTTCTATGTTGTCAACAAATGCTTTCAGGTCCTCAGCATAAGTTGCTGCACGCTTTACAATATCGTCAATTTTATTGGTAAGCTCCTGTATCTTCTTGTTAAGGGCAGATGCTTCCTGAGCACCGTCTTTTGCCCGTTTATATTCCACTTCTACTGACGCAAGATACTTATATTTTGTATCTTGTTCTGCTATACACGTATTTAAGTCTGCGGTCAACTTGTCTTTTTGCGCGCATAGCTCATTATATTCCTGTGCTTCTTTTTCTGCTTCAAGACGTTGCTGTGCCCATTCCTGTTGTAGTTTTTCAGCGGCACGCTTTAACTGAAGGTACTTTTTGAAGCCCAACACATTCTCAAAATTATCACGAATGGTTTGGGCAAATACATTTTTCTTCAGTAATTCACTCGATTGCATTGCATCAAACAAGAAATACTGACTCAGTTCCTGAGGCAAATTGGCTTTGATAATTTTATTGATCTCCTGTTCTGCTTTTACCCGGTCTTTGGGAGTAGTCATCGTACCGTAAACATACATGTTCCCGTTCATATTCAGCGATACGCTTTCCAATGGCTTTCCTTGCGGATTCAACTGATAAACACGCTTTAATATGTATTTCTGTTGCTGGCCGAGTACTTTCCCTACAAATGTTATTTGTAAGGAAATCTCAGGTTTGGCTGTATTTAAGGCTCCCTGATTGAGCAATTCCATGAAATGCTCTTTGTTTTCAATTTTCAAACCATAAAGAGCTCCGCTTATGGCCTCGAATAAAGTAGTCTTACCGCCACCATTTGCACCGCCAATCAAAATAATCGGGCGATCATCATCGACTGTCAAATCCAGATCAAGTGACAAGTAAGTCTTATAATTGCTTATTTTAATTCTCTGTATCAGCATAATCGTATTTATTGACGTATTTTTTGGATTGCATTACGGATGATGTCTTCCGTTTCATTATCACTCATTTCTATCACATCAACCTTTTTGGCATGATAGGCCTTCAGAATATCTTCACTGAGCCATTCAAAGTCTATCCCTTCAGCTTCGCAAATAGCTTCTATCATTGACAAGTCATCCTTACGGATACCGTAGTGAACAAATTTCGGATCTATACCTTTAGCCATAATCTTTATGCGTTTTCAGGATAAAAAGCATCCCAGTTTAACAAATCAGTTGTATTTTCAATGGGTAGTTTGGAATATAACCAGTTACTTCCATCTTGAATGATAACTCCTCCATAAAGAGGTGTATTTTTAGTTGAATATTCCTGGATATATTGCAACAAGGCATTATGCTTCTCCGGAGCAGTTACATCACTTCCGGCACTTTTCGTATCGAAAAGATATACATGTCCATTCTTCATACGGATAACAAAATCAACGTAAAATAAAGATTTTCCGTATGCAATGGCATAATGTTGTTTTCCTTTGTCCCCATTCTTATACCACCAGTCAATCCATTGTGAATATTCTTCCAAATATTTCACAAATTCCTTCTCCGGATTAGAAGCTTCGTTCAGTTGTACAAATGGCAGCAAAGCATGATTTTTTGCAGTCTCAATATGATTCGTTTCACTATCATAGACTCTTTCTTCCGGAACTTCCCAGTTGTATTGTTTTAATTCTCTGGCTGCCGCAGATCTTTTCTTAGCCCGCTCTCTTTTACGGGCATATGTTTCTAATGCCGTGTCCAGTAAACGGTCAAATTTGGGTCTGTTATCATAATAAAGAACGACCTTCTTGGCATCTGTATCGAAAATTCCAAAATAGTCGGCGAGCATTTCAAGCAGATAGTTGGCTATTTTATCGGCTCTACCTTTACTTTCAAATTGATGTCCCTTACCGCTTATATATGCCATAAATACACGGTCTATTTCAGATGCTTTACGGGCAAAGCGAACTTGATCTACTTTCAATATCTGTTCTTCATTCTGGAAGTGTACATCTTTCGGAATCTCCACATTGATTGTCTTGACATCCAAACGAATTGAATTCTTTACCCGTCTTCTGTTTTCATTTACTAAATCGTCATCACTTTCCGGCAACGGAGTAAATTCATCATTATCATTTCTTAAGGCGGCCAATTCCGCGATAGAAAACAATCCGGCACCTCTTTCCAGTTTCCAGAATTCATCAGCCACTTCATACAATATTTTCTTGAAGTCTGGCCCCAAATAATTTCGTTCCACATTAGGGCGTTCTGAATAGTAAGCTGGTAGAGATACATTCTCAAGATTTTCACGTCTGCATGCCGTAATCGTATTTTTCAAGATATAGTCGGAATCGGCTGTGACAATCTGAATTTTATCTTTCGCAATGTCGGTATAAACATAACCGATATTAAGCTGTTCTTTCGGATAATGTTTCTGTTCCGGCATTCTCAGAATACGTCCTACGGTTTGTATCGTAAACTGGTCGCTTTGCAATTTTCTGAAGATCAACAGAACAGCTGCACGAGGGCAGTCCCAACCTAAAGCGATCGCTTCTTTAAATAGCAATACTTGTGTCATATTATCGGGACGTTCCAGTCCGGCGAGATTCTCTTTTTCGTTGGCAAGCCATACGGCCAATAATCCATTTTCGGCTGTTATTCCACAAATGGCTTCCAAATAGGTTTTCACTTGTTCTGCTATAGCCTGATCTTCCGACGTCATGGATTCCTTCACATCGTTGGGCAGCTGGATAAGTAATAGGGGATTGATTTTAACACCCAATTCCTGATAAAGTTCTGCCAACTGATTACGTTTTGCCAATGCCGCTTTAATTAGATTCTGATTAAGTGTACGTTCTTCGCTGAAATCCAGTTCTATATCCGGATTTAGCACGACTTCTTTCTTTATCATTTCAGCCGCAATAACGTCCTGTCGGTAAACTTTTACTTTTTCATCAGGATGAAGCGTTTTTGGAGTGGCCGAAATACGTAATTCCACTGCCGGATTGATACGTTCCAGCACCGCAGCTGATTTATCGGCAGTCTTTGACCAGAACATATGTTCCTCATCTATAATGGCAACAATGGGCAAATCGTACTCTTCTTGTGTCCGTCGTGCAATTTCATACAAAGAAGCAAAACTTTCGCTTTCGCGTACCATGACATTGCTTTCTTTGTTCACGCTTTCCCAGTTGACAAACAATATTTCTCCGGGTTGTATACCTTCGCTTTGGTCTATCTCGTCAAACATTACAGGCCGAAGTTTGCGTGTTTCTCCAAAGGCATTCTTTAGGCTGGCATAACTTTGCAGATGAAGTTTCCGAGGAGCGAACCAGATATAGGCAACTTCCTGATAACGGCTGTTACCACGTTCATTCAATTCATCGGTTATATTTGCTAAAGTCTGACAAGTCATGACCGTTTTTCCTGCACCGGTTGGCGCTTCAAACACAATTTTATGTCGTTTTCCACCGAGGTTTAACAGACGGATTGTTTTATCTGTCAGTTCATTGATAGCGTTCTGCTGGTATGGTATATTTTTCATTATTCCTTTTTTTATTTTAAGTGTTTGTCTAGTCCTGCCATAGCGTTACACTAAAAAGTAACAGAAAATGAAAGAGAC
>ERZ791624.166-NODE-166-length-48179-cov-1.937412_pt1 | contig 48179 bp, 44 predicted proteins | sample MGYA00510058_ERZ791624 | MGnify/ENA primary metagenome ERZ791624 (study PRJEB30046, sample SAMN00715158) | human gut metagenome | study: EMG produced TPA metagenomics assembly of the A metagenome-wide association study of gut microbiota in type 2...
GCTTTGTTTATATAGTTGAATTTTACCTATAAAAAAGTCCGGATACAGCATTTCTGCCATATCCGGACTTCTACTAAAATAACACCTTATCTGTGCCGTCTGCGCTCTTATCTTAATCTATTTATAACACCATCAACAAAGTTCCCAGTCCGATCAGTACACAGCCAATAATCGACTTCATCGTGAATTCTTCGTGCAGGAATACAAATGCAAGAATCAATGTAATAACGACACTTAATTTATCGATTGGTACTACCTTGGATGCATTTCCCATCTGAAGTGCTTTATAATAACACAACCACGATGCTCCGGTTGCAAGTCCTGATAAAATCAGGAACAACCAGCTTTTCTTCCCGATCGCGCTGATTCCGGACTGTGTATGTGTCAGGAACACCATGCCCCATGACATCACAAGCACAACTGCTGTTCGGATCGCTGTTGCAAGATTCGAATTTACTCCGTCAATACCTACCTTTGCAAGAATTGATGTCAATGCCGCAAATACAGACGACAACAATGCAAATACAAACCACATATAAATCCTTCTTTCTTCTTTTATTATCTTCTTTTTCATGCAACTGTGCAATCTATGAAATCTTAACTTTTTCTCTTAACTGCCTGTCGGTAAATGAAAAGTGCGGCAACTGCTGTTATCAGTTCTGCTACCCAGAACGCATTCCAGACACCGACAACACCAAAGATACGACTGAGTACAAATGCAGCCGGAATGATGACAACCACATAGCGAAGCAGGGAGATCATCAATGATGGCGTACCCTTGCCAAGTCCCTCTAATGCACCGGATGAAGTCACAGATACCGAAGAAACTATAAATCCGGCACAGATGATCCGAAGTGCCGTCGTGCCCTCCGTGATCGTTGCCTGATTATCCGAGAACATTCCGATCAATTTATCCGGAAAGATCAGACAGATCACTGTTCCAAATACCATGATCATACCAATGATCGTAAGTGTAATATTATAAATGCTGCGGACACGCTTATGCTCTCCTGCTCCGTAATTATAGCTAATTACCGGACGCATACCCTGGATCATGCCGTTTGCAGGAAGATATAAAAATGTCTGCAATTTATAATAGATTCCAAGGATCACGACATAGATCTGTGAATAGGTACTTAATATCGCATTCAGTGCAGTTGTAAGAAGGGACGGAAGCGCCATATTAAGAATAGCCGGAATACCGATCGCATACAGCTTCCCTGTCAGATAATCCTCCGTATGCAGATATCGTCTGCCGATCTTTACGGATATCGGACGGAACACATAGACAAACAGATAGATCAACAGGGTAAACACCTGTCCAAGTCCGGTTGCAAGTGCCGCGCCCCGGATTCCCATTTTCGGGAATGGTCCGATACCGAAGATCAATAGGGGATCTAATACAATGTTCATCAGGCATCCACCGCCAAGTCCGACCATCGTAACAACCATTCTTCCAACTGCCTGATAGATCTTCTCAAATGACAGATCAATAGAAATAATAACAGAAAATGCAAATACGATCACAGAGTACTGAATTCCCATCTGAACAACCATCTCATTCGATGTGAACATCCGCAAAAATCCCGGCATGATTCGAATACAGACTACCATCATGATCACACCATGAACAACAGAAAGAAGCGTACCCTTTGACGCTGCTGCATTTGCCTTGTCCGGCTCCTTTGCACCGAGATAGAACGCGATCACCGCATTGATTCCCACTCCAAAACCGATGGCTACCGCATTTACAAAATTCTGGATCGGAAAGACAAGCGACAGAGCTGTCATTGCATCCTCGCTGATCTTCGCTACAAAAAAGCTGTCCACAATGTTATACAGAGAATTGACCAGCATCGATAATATCATCGGAAGTGCCATTGACAAAAGCAGCGGCAGCACCGGTCGTTCTTTCATAAATTCTTCGTTCATACGTTTCTCCCTCTCTACATAAAAACGCCACACAGTTATAAATGGTTTCACTTATAGCTGTGTGGCGAAAAGATGACTTATTTATTATCCGGAAAAATCCACTTCATTCGTTTTCGTGGCTATTCTACCATATTTTTTCAGAATGTCAATAACTGCTTAGCGAATATAGTATACTCTGTTATCCTTTCTTGGAATAACATCAGGATACGCTCCATCCGTAAATCCAAGTGCGCAATGTCCGACACCGATATAGTCGCCGGTGATTCCAAGGCCTTCAAGGATCTGCTTTCCTTCTTCGCTTTCGAATTCTTCTTTTGCACGATGAATCCAGCAGCTTCCGATTCCAAGATCATGTGCGGCAAGCATCAGATTTCCCATCGTCAGGCTTCCGTCATAGACAGCAGTCGGACAGGATGCATCTGCCAGTACGATCAATATAACAGGTGCTCCGTAAAACGGATCAAAGCCTTCCTCCCAGCCGCCGATCTTACGGTTCATCTCCATGATCTTATCCCGCATCTCTTTATTTGTTACCGCAATAATGATCGGAGACTGCAAGCCTCTGCCATTTGCAGCAAATGTTCCTGCTTCAATGATCTGATCCAGAACATCCGCCGGAACCATATCCGGTTTGAACTTCCGGATACTTCTTCTCGTCTTCATCTCATCCAAAACAACGCTCATCTTAAAATCCTCCTTATTACAAGTACTGGCACAATTCATAAGATGGTGTATAAGCATGTTGATTTACCAATACAGGGACATTTGAGTCCGCCGGTACTTGATGGCGCAAAGGCGGCATCTTAGTACCGCTGCAGGACGAAACGAGCGGAAGCGTTCCCTGATTGGTAAAGTCAACATGTTTGACACCATCTAATGAATTATGCAATTACAACAAGCTCTTGCGGAGCTCTGCTCCGTCTTTTGCGCTTAAGTACGCCGGTGCTATATCGAATACAGTCTTACATCCGCTCTGTCCTTCTTTGTACAGACGGTATGCTGCTCTTGCATAAGCCACGATGACACAGGATGTGAATTCTGGATTGGAATCCAGCTTCAGGCTGTATTCGATCACATGATTATTTTCCAGATTCCAGCCGGTCTTACCGGAACGGATCACAAATCCACCATGAGGAATTCCACTGTGGTTTGCCTTTAATTCTTCTTCACTGATAAAGTGAACCGTCGTATCATAATCGGCAAAATAGTTTGGCATGTTCTTGATCGTTTCTTCAACTTTTACAGGATCGGCACCGTCCTCTAATACAACAAAGCACTCTCTTGTGTGCTTTTGTCTGGTTGTAAGTTCTGGATTCTCACCATTTCTGACTGCTTCCAGTGCTGCTTCTACAGGGATCGTGTACTGCTTGCCATCCTTAACACCCTCTACACGACGGATCGCATCGGAATGTCCCTGGCTGACACCTTTTCCCCAGAATGTATAATCACGGCCTTCCGGTAAGATCGCATTTGCATACATACGGTTTAAAGAGAACATACCCGGATCCCAGCCTACTGAGATGATGCCGACATGACCATTCTTCTTTGCGGCAGCATCTACATTTGCAAAATGCTCCGGAATTCTTGCATGTGTATCGAAGCTGTCTATAACATTGAACATCTCTGCATACTTTGGTGTCTGCTCCGGCAGATCGGTAGCACTGCCGCCGCAGAGGATCATGACATCAATCTTATCCTTCCACTGCTCCACATCATTTACAGAACAAACAGCTGCTCCCTCTGTTAATATCGATACTGTCTCCGGTGCACGTCTGGTAAATACCGCTGCTAGCTCCATATCCGGATTCTGCTTGATCGCACACTCAACACCCCGTCCAAGATTTCCATATCCTAAAATACCTATTTTCATGTTTCATACTCCTTTGCAAAATTACTTTTCTTTCAGTTTAATGATTCAAAAAGAGCCTGTCAACTTTTTCATTGACAGACTCCCATTTCATTTTCTCAACAATATAATTCTACTTTAAACGGTCTTCCTCCGTGATCTCGCGAATGACTCTGCATGGATTTCCGGCAGCCAGTACTCCCGATGGGATATCTCTCGTAACAACGCTTCCGGCTCCGATCACAGAACCGCTGCCGATCGTTACACCGCCACATACTGTTACATTTCCTGCCAGCCAACAGTTATCTCCGATCGTGATTGGCTTCGCATATTCCCGGTCTGTATACACGCCGTCTTCCCTCTTATAAATGTTACGCTCCTGAAAACGAAACGGATGCATCGGTGTCAGCAGAGAAACATTCGGTCCCATAAATACATTGCAGCCGATCTTAACAGGTGCACAGTCCAGACAGGTAAAATTAAAGTTCGCATAACTGTTCTCGCCTATCTCGGTAAAGCAGCCATAATCGAACTGAACCGGTTCCTGAAGATATACATTCTTCCCCTTATTCGGAATCAGCTCTGCCAGGATCTTCTCGCGTTTCTCATCTGTCTCAAAGCAGTCATTATACTCTTTACTCAACCGATGCGCATTCTGTCTTAATCGTATTAATTCATCATCAGATGGATCATAAACGGATCCTGCTATCATTTTTTCTCTTTCTGTCATCTTAATATGCCTCCGTATAAAAACATCGGAAACTTCTTATTCTATCTCAGCCCGTACCTCTTTTGTGATCGTTTCACCGCCATTCTGATACCAGTTCTCGACAAAACGGTCAAATTCATCGAGTGAACTCTCACCGGTTACAATCTTCAGATAGGTGTCACTTTCCAGATTCTCAAGGCTCCACCAGTCTGTAACCATCGTTTCCGTTTCTCCAAAATATAACGACTCTACTTTGTTCGTTCTTCCATCGTTTAAGATCTTACAGGCTGTGATACGGGAAGTATACGCCGCCCAATCTTCCGCACTGGCATTCTCCGCATCCTTCAGATATGATTCGCATGCCTCATAATAGGAATATTCCAGTACGTTCAGATCATCTGCGGATTTGTCCCCCGCAAATACATGATTCAGTTCTCCATAGCAGATCTGCAAAGCATTGTTGTAATCTACATTGATCGCAAACGGTCTGGCGGTAGGGTCTACATTTTCTTTATAATAATCGACAATCTCCTGATTGTCTCTGTCATTATACCGCAAATAGTCAAATAATACACTAACAATCTTACATGCAATCTCCGGATATTCATAACCCTTACGCACTACAATATACTTACCGGAAGGATTCTGTGTATGATAACTGGTAAGTCCGGATTTCTCTGTTGCGATCAGATAAGGCTGCCACTCAGCATCTTTATTCTGTTCCACTGCCTGCATCAGCGGGTTATTCGGTGCCCACCAGGGACCAAAGAAAGAACCGCATTGACCATCCACGATCAGCTCGATCAGGTTACTGCTCGTCCGCATCAGAAAATCCTGATCCAGAATTCCCTCTTTATACAACTCATGGATATGGGCAAGTGCCTCTTTCGCCTCTGGCTGAACCGAACCATAGACAACATTGCCGTCCTCATCATAAATCCACTGTTTCGGAAATGCACCATATGCAGCAAATATAATATCTAATGTGTATTCGCTGCTATAACCACAACCGCCGCAGAGACTGGTATCACATACAAGCCCTACGGTATTTCCTGCCCCATTATGTCCGGGATCTTTTTCTTTAAATTGTCTTATAATCTCTTCTACATCCGAGAGTGTTCTCGGTGCGGACAGCCCAAGTGCATCCATCCAATCCTTACGAAGCCAGATCAGATTCGGTCCGTCTGAGATATTCGTTTCCGGTATCGCCATGATCTTCCCGCCAAAGGTTACAACATCAAGGATATCCCGACCATAGCTTCCATATATATTCTTGATCGTATCGCTCATACAGTTATTATAGCTGTCTGTCAGATCTGCGATCATATCATTATCCACCAGATACTGAAGCTCATCCAGATCCTCCACGATCATCACATCCGGAAGATCATTCTGTGCGATCACCATGGTCACACTATCGGTATATTGCTCATCCATAGCCTCAAACACATCCTGGTTTTGAACATTTAGCCTTTCATTCAACAGCCTTGTATAAGCATTATTTTCATACGTCTCGCCATCCGGGAGATTGGAATTATTTGCTCCGGACAGCTTACCCAGTGTGTAGGTAAGCTGTTCCGGATATTTTCCGTAAGGTGTCGTGCGGGCTGTATATAACGCAGCTTCATATTCTTCTTTTGTCTCTGCATTCTCCCGGGTGGAGGGGGTTGCCCCGGGATCACCGCATCCACATAAGATCAATAAATTTATAATCAGCACACATGAAATAATCTTTTTTAAATACGAACCTGTAATCATATACATTCCTCTGTTTCAACCAAACTATAAGCAAATAATCATATGATCCCTTAACCTTTTACACCACCGGAGAAGCTCTCACGATAACACTTCTGCATAAACATGAACAGAATGATAATCGGAATTGAGATCAGCACCGCACCGGCTGCAAAGGAATTGAACCACGGATACACATATTCTTTCTCTAACATATTCCAAAGTCCGATAGATACGGTATAGTAATCCTTATTTGCACGGCAGATAACCTTTGCAAATACGAAATCAATCCAAGGAGCAAGAAAGGAATTCAGAACCGTATATACAATGATCGGACGGCTTAACGGAATAATGATCTTAGTAAACGACTGCCATCTGGTTGCTCCGTCCAGATAAGCTGCTTCCTCGATCGACTTCGGAATCGTATCAAAGAAGCCTTTTGCAATATAGAACTGTAAGCCTGCACCACCGGAATAAACCAGGATAAGTGCAACACGGATCAAGGATCCTTCTGACAGTCCGATCGCCTTTAAGATATAATAAACTGCGATCATAGCCATGAATCCCGGGAACATACCAAGGATCAATGCTACATTCATAAATGGGCGTCTCAGTCGGAAACGCATTCTCGACATACAGTATGACATCGCCAATACAAATACTGTAGATATTATACAGGAGAAGATCGCAATAATCAAAGTATTCATGAACATCTTCGGAAAATTCAGGATACCGGTATCTGTAAATAACTTTGTGTAATTGCCAAGAGTATACGCCTTTGGCAGCAATGTAGAAACATACTGTCCTTTTTCTCCACGGAAGCTGATCAGAACGATCCACAGAATCGGGATCACCCAGATCACAGAAAGAATTACCAGTATAATATGAACAACGATATCCGATGGTGTAAGCTTCTGTTTTCCATTTATTTTCTTACCTGTTTTAGTCATTACTGGAATCCCTCCTCGTCTTTATAAGATGTTGTATTATGATAAGTGATCAGAGATACGATCGCAAGAACGATAAATGTCATGATACCGATAACCGCACCCAGATTATAATACTGATTATCAACTGTCAGCTTGTAGAGCCAGGTAACCAGAAGATCGGTCTTTCCTGCTGTCTTTCCAACCGGAATCGGTGCTCCGTTTGACAGAAGATAGATTACATTAAAGTTATTAATATTACCTGCAAAGGTCGTGATCAGATACGGAGCTGTTACAAATAACATATATGGAAGTGTGATCTTAAAGAAGATCTTCACCGGTCCGGCTCCATCCACTTTTGCGGCCTCATAGATATCTTCCGGTATACTTTGTAAGATACCGGTCACCTGCATAATGGTAAACGGAATACCGATCCAGATATTGATCACGATAACCATGATACGGGCAATGGTTGCATTGCTCCAGAACGGAATTGCATTGTCGATGATATGATGATTCAGTAATAAGGTATTTACGATACCATTCTGACTGAAGATCGTACGCATCAAAAGCAGGGATACAAACTGTGGAACGGCTGCGGATAACATGAAGATCGACCTCCACACACTCTTACATCTTGTTCCCTTTCGATTGATGACCATTGCAAGGATCATACCGAAGATATAGTTGGTAAATGTCGCAGCAACCGCCCATACCAGCGTCCATCCGAGAACGGACCAGAATGTACTTCCGACTGCGTCATTAAAATTCAAAATCTTGGCAAAGTTTTTCAGTCCTACCCAGTTAAACAATACCGTATGGGAATCCAGCTTACTGTAATTTGTAAATGCCATACAGATCATGAATACGAGCGGCAGGATCGTAAAGACAACAATCCCGAGTACCGGAAGTGGAAGCAGAAACATATGAAGGTTTTTATCAAATAAACTCTTAATATCATCTGTAAATCCCGGAACTTTCTTCCCTGCATCATGCAGGCACTGTGCACGATATGCGCTCTCGACACTGACTACCCAGAGGCATACAAATGCAAATATGATAAATACCGTGGCTACTCCATATAATAACATCAAAAGGGAATTATCACCCTGTGTATATTCAAATATGCCTTTTGCATCATTCCACACCTTCTCCTGTTCTGCTCCTCCCAGATGGAAGAAATCGGTCAGAAGGGATGCACCGTTTTTTATCATGAAATAAATAAATATGCTTTCAAGTACCAGAAATGATAAACCTTTTACAAACTGTTTTCTGACAATGTTTCCGAATCCCATGATCAGGAACGATAATCTGGTGATCCAATCACCATTTCTCATGGCCTTGAAAACAGTATATTGATAATCACTTCGTCTTATTTTTTTCTTTTTGCTTACTGTCGCTTCAGCCATCCTGACACCTCCGTCTCAAAGTAAATGTTGCGTTTTTACGTCTCTTTCATAAAATAAAGTGTTCCACCACCCCTGTGGAAATGGAACACTCTATCTTATGATCTGTTTATTTTTACTCTGCTACATCTGTGTTCAATGATGTATTGAATGCTTCTGTCTGCTCAGCAGCATTATCATGTGTAACTTCACCGTTTAAGAGTGCCTTACCAAAATTCTCTGCCGGTGTCCAGAAGTTACTCATCTTAGGTACAAATGGCTGGATCATAGATGTATTGTTGAAGGTATCGTTCTGAGCTGTTACTAATGCATCATTCTTTACCGTATCACTCTCTAAAAGATTTGTGTTACAAGGAACAATGCTTCTTGCTTCATAATGTGACTGCTGTGATTCTTCGTTACCAAGGTACAGGGCAAGTGCTACTGCTACCTGTGGATATTCACAGTTTGGATTTACACCGATTGCCTTTGAACCGGCAAATGAAAGTAACTGCTTGTCAGATCCGCCGATCTTGGCTGTAGGCATAGCTGCGATTCCAAGATCGTCACCAAGTGCATCATGTAATGCCTTATAATCCCATGAACCGGAAAACATAGCTGCGATAGATCCATCTGTCATACCGGAAATACCGACACCGGATTCATCATTTACAAAATTCTTATTTGCTACAAGATCTACAAGGTAATCTGTAACAGCCTTTCCATTATCTCCGCCAAAGTTGATTCCTGCGTCATTATCTGTACCATCACCGAATAATGTACATCCGTTTGCAAGATAAAATGCTGCATCATACCAGCTGTTTGTAAGAGGAAAAGCAACTTTTCCTTTTTCAAGCATTGTATCAAGGCTCTTTACATCGCTGTCTGAATATACTTTCTTGTTATAGTATAAAAACCATGTATTTGTTGTAAACGGAACACCATAGATTCCGCCATCTACTGTGATAGAATCCACAACTGCCTGTGAGTTTGTTGACTTTACATAGTCTGCTGTGCTTCCGCCTAACTCCGAGATTGCATTTGCATCGATCAGTGTCTGTAACTGGTCGTTTGCGAACATATATACATCTGCTGATGCGGATACATCCTGTGTTACGGTCTTTCCTGCATCTGCCTCGCTGCATGTACCATATTCAAATGAAAGATCCCAATTGGGATGTTCCTTATTAAATGCTTCACATCTTCCCTGAAGCCATTCACCATAATCCGGTGACTGATCCTCAGCAGGTCCCCATACTGTAATTGTTGCTTTAATGTTTTCTTCTTCTGCAGATGCATCAGTACTCTCTCCTGATGTTGCCTCTGCATTTGATGCTGTTGTGGAATCCTTAGATGTATCATCCTTCTTATCTCCACATCCTGCGAGTAATGACATGCACATAGCTCCTGCCAGTGCAATCGCTGCATACTTCCTAAACTTCATAACCGTTCCTCCTTTAAATAAATCATGTTTTTTGGTTTGTTTTTTAATACTTTTGCAGTACCTTTACCTTATGACATTATTATAAAAAGGAACCGTTTCACCGTATATATCAATAATTTCAGAAACATGTTGGTTTTTTATGAATGTTTGATTTCTGCATGCAGTTCTTTTGGAAAATGGATCGTGACAGTCGTTCCCCTGCCAACTTCACTGTCGATACAAACCGCATATTCCGCTCCATAATACAGTTTGATACGTTCATTGACATTTCGCACACCATAGCCCTTCGAATCGGCAGTCAGTATCAGCTCCGCCTGTTCTTGGGTCATACCGACACCATTATCGGATACCGCAAACCGAATATCTTTATCGTCCTCTTTTCCACTGATGCGGATCTCTCCTCTGCCATCCTGTTTCAGATCTATGCCATGATGGATCGCATTCTCGAGGATCGGCTGTAAGATCAGGTTCAATGTTTCATATTTTAAAATGGAATCATCGATATCATAGATAACATCGAAACTGTCATCGTGCATCGTAAGCTGGATATCCAGATATGCTTTGATATTCGCGATCTCATCCCGGACAAGCAGGATATTCTTTCCCTTATTTAACGCTGTCCGGTAAAAGGTGGACAACGACAACGTGATACGACTGATATCCTCCTGGTCTGCCTCTAATGCTTTCCAGTTAATGATAGACAGGGAATTATACAGGAAATGCGGATTGATCTGCGCCTGCAACGCCCGCATCTCATATTCCTTTTCTTTGATCTTGCTTCGGTATACTTCATTGATCGTTGCATCCAGACGCTTCGTCATACTGTTATAACCATTGATCAGATCACCGATCTCATCCGTGCTGTCATTCTCAATCTCCATACCAAGATTCCCGGTTTCCAGATTGCGCATTTTCTTCTGAAGCTTACTGATACGTTTCGTTATGAACTCGGAAATTATACGGATACATGCGACTGCTGCGATCAGACTGACCAGGATTGCTGCTGCAGCAATTATTAAGATTGGCTGAATCGAAGAAATGATCAGTCGATCCGGCTTATAGATCCAGATCTTCCAGCCGGATGCCTTCGACTCCCGCTTAATAAACTGATAACCGGAATCCTTCTGCCCTACTGTTGCAAAGAACTGTTCCTCTGATAATTCATACGGCTGTTTTTCTTCTGTAAATACACTCTTTTTAAAGATGCAGTTACCTTCTGCATCCTCTATCACAACGCCATAATTATCAAATACCGTTTCGTTATTAAACGGCTGGAATACGCTGTCATAATCTACCCCTACATAGAGCAGACCCTTCGCCTTTTTCTGCTCCAGCATGGCCATACGGTTTAACGAATACGCAGTCTTATCCTTCGCATTCACGATCCAGTGGATCTGGTTATCGTCAACTATTCCATAGTTCGTCTCTTCATTTTCAATCGTGGTAATGGGGGCGATCGTACTGCCGTGCTTCACCTGACAGGCATCCGTGTAGATCGTTACCTGCTTTACATCATCATGAAAATACATAATAGAAGAAAGCAGGGGATCTATAACACTTGCTACCTGCTCATAATTCTGATATGTACTCTGATCTGAGCTTAAGATCTTCGCGATCGACTGATTATAGGATATATAATTAGAAAGATTGTTATAAATCTCTAACTCATTATCAAGCGCATCTGTCGTCTGTGTCAGATACGATTCCAGGATCATCGTCTCACGATCCCACAGGATCTTCTTCATCTCATGATAGGTGATCGTCAGCGTGATCATGATCGGCAAAAAACCGGCAAGTATATAAATAACCAACAGCTTGCCGGATAATCGCAGATTCTGGAACCCTCTTTTTATCCTTTTATCTATTCGTTCTTTATGCATCCGCCTGTCCTCCGCTCTCTCTGAATTTCTGCGGACTCACGCCAAAGAACTCACGGAAGCTGGAACAGAAGTAAGACACATTCGGATATCCGCACGCCACACTGATATCTACGATCTTCGTCATGCTGTTCTCTAACATATCCTTTGCCTGTTCCATCCGGTATGCCTTGATGAATTTGCTTAGATTCTGTCCGGTTTCCTTCTTAAATACCGTACTTAGATAGCTCGGTGCGAGATGTACCATATCCGCCAGCATATCGATTCCAAGCTCGCTTCCATAGTTCCGGTAAATATACTGCTTCACCAGTTCTACTTCCCGATGCGCCATCTGTGTCTTTCCTGCAAAACAGGTTTCCAGTCTCCGGATTGCTTCTTCGACAAGCTCCGTCAACACCTGAAAATCTGTCGCCATATATAATTTCTCAATGTCTTTATTTAACTCTGCTTCGTCAGTCTCATCGATGCTTCCGTAGATATCCTTCATCAGATTCGAGAACAGGAACTTGATATAGATTTGGGAGTACTCTGTCTTATGTCTGTACTTCTCACAGAATCTCTGGAAATGCTCCCGGAGTGCTTCCACATCCTTCATCTTGATATCCTGTTTCATCTGCTTCATAAAGGTGTCATCATCGAACTGGATAATACCCGGAGTCTCGCCCTCCATGTTCGGATAAAATACATGGATCTCCGGATGGTAGAATTTGTTCTCCATCAGCACTTCGAGTTCTTCCATCTTATCTGCCACTTCGGACAGATCACCGATATCAGAGGATATCGCTATGTAACAGTCAGCATCATAATCGGCTTTGATGATCTTTACGATCTCATTTGCCTTACGGAGAATATTCATCTCATCCCCTAAGAATAAGATCTCCTGCTGCTGGTTCAGGTTCAGATATTGCAGGATTCCAATTGACTTTAAGTTCTCATTCTCTTTGAAATCCACCCCACGTCTGCCGAAGAAATCATGATTGAATTCCATCAAAAGCATATTCTTGAATTTACCCAGATCAAGCGATAATCCGCTGTATTCCTGTCTGAGCTTCGTAACATCCGTTCCGTTCAACAGCATATAGAGCGCATGCTCATATAAGAATTCCATGCTCTTATTCTTCAGCTCGTCCGAAGCCTTTGCCTCTTCCAATTCATTTACAACCTTATTCAGGGTATTCTTGAATTCATTTGGATCAACCGGCTTTAAAATATAATCAACAACACCCAGCCGGATCGCTTTCTTTGCATAGTCGAATTCATTGCATCCGCTGAATATGACTGTGCGCAGCTTTTTCTTTTCCTTCACAACATGGTCGATCAGTTCGATTCCATCCATGAAAGGCATCTTTACATCTGTAAGCAGGATATCAAAATCTTCTTTCTCCAGCTTCTCCAGTGCATCCACACCATTTACCGCCTCTGCAATCTCAAATTCCAGATTCAGTTTTTTTAAAAGAAACCGGATACCGTTTCTTTCTATCTTCTCATCATCTACGATCAATATCTTGTACATATCTATCAACGCCTTTCTATGGTGGAAATATATATCTTATTTTAACACATTTTACAACTTCCAGATATCTTTATTATATTCTGCGATCGTACGATCGGAGGAGAAGAAACCTGCCTTGCTGATATTTACCAGAGTCTTCTCAGCCCAGCCCATACGATCTTCATAATCGGCAAGCACCTGTTCCTTTGTCTGAATGTAATCACAGACATCAAGAAGCGTCATAAACCAGTCTTTTACGATCAGCTCGTTATGAAGTCTGGCAAGTGATTCCTTCTGACCGATCGCAAGCAGTTCATCACTCACGATAAAGTCTACCAGCTTCTTAATCTCCGGCTTCACATAATACTCTCTTGCCACATAGTCTGCCTTTGCATAGTGCTCGATCACTTCTTCACTGGATTCACCAAAGAAATAAATATTATCCTCGCCCACCAGTTCTCCGATCTCTACATTTGCACCGTCACGGGTTCCAAGAGTAACCGCACCGTTTAACATGAACTTCATATTTCCTGTTCCGGATGCTTCCTTGGATGCCAATGAGATCTGCTCTGAGATATCGCATGCCGGAATGATCTTTGCTGCTTTTGATACATTATAATTCTCGATCATGACAACTTTCAAGTACGGACCTACCTCAGGATCATTGTCGATCAGCTCCTGCAGACAGAGGATCAGATGAATGATGTCCTTTGCGATCGTATAAGCAGGTGCAGCCTTTGCTCCAAATATAACCGTGATCGGAGTCTCAGGCAGATGTCCTTTCTTAATCTCAAAATATTTGTAGATCACCCAGAGAGCATTCATCTGCTGACGCTTGTATTCATGCAGTCTCTTGACCTGGATATCAAAGATCGAATTCTCGTTGATCTCGATTCCCTGTGTCTCTTTCAGGTAGTCCTTTAAGACTGCCTTATTGCTCTGCTTGATCGCAAGGATCTCTTCTAATACGTTCTTATCCTTGTAGTAAGAAGCCAGCTCCTGTAACTTATCGGCATCCTTCTTGTAATCCGGTCCGATCAGCTCTGTGATGTAGGCTGCCAGCTTTTCATTGCAGTGTAATAACCATCTTCTGAATGTGATACCGTTTGTCTTATTGTTGAATTTCTCAGGATAGATCTCATAAAATGGATGCAGCTCTGAATTCTTCAGAATCTCGGTATGAAGATAAGCAACACCATTTACACTGTGGCTGTAATGCATATCGATATGTGCCATATGCACACGGGAATCTCCATCTATGATATAAACACGCTCATCCTTATAACGGTTTCTGACCTTTTTATCCAACATACGGATCACAGGCATAAGCTGTGGAACGACCTTCTCCAGATAAGCAACCGGCCATTTCTCCAATGCTTCTGCAAGGATCGTATGATTGGTGTAAGCACATACATCGGTTACGATCTCTGTTGCTTCATCAAAGGAGATACCCTCTTCCATCAACAGACGGATCAACTCAGGGATCACCATAGACGGATGTGTATCATTGATCTGAATGGCTGCATAATCTGCAAGATCATGAAGATTTGAACCTTTCTCCTTTGCCTCTGCAAGGATCAGCTTTGCACCATTTGCAACCATGAAATACTGCTGATAGATACGAAGTAAGTTGCCGGCTTCGTCACTGTCATCCGGGTAGAGACAGAGTGTCAGGTTCTTCTTGATATCTGTCTTATCAAAGCTAATGCCAGCCGGCTCCATGATGCTCTCATCCACGCTCTCGATATCAAATAAATGCAGCTTATTTGTGCGGTTCTCATAACCTGTCACATCGATGTCATACATTCTGGACTGTACGGTACAGTTTCCAAACCGGATCGTGTTGCTTACATCGGTCTTTGTCAGCCAACTGTCTGCCTCGATCCATGGATTTGCAGTCTCCTTCTGGTAGTTATTCTCAAATACCTGCTTGAACAGACCCATATGGTAATTTAATCCGATACCATCTCCCGGAAGTCCGAGTGTTGCCATCGAATCAAGGAAGCAGGCTGCCAGTCGTCCAAGTCCGCCATTTCCAAGGGATGGTTCCGGCTCTACTTCTTCGATGTCATATATGCTCTTGCCGTTTTCTGCCAGCACCTGTTTTACTTCATCGAAGATTCCAAGATTGATCAGGTTGTTGGATAACAGCTTACCGATCAGGAACTCTGCCGATATATAGTAAACCTTTTTCTTGCCATCCTCTGTAACCTTGTCTTCTGCTAATTTCTTTGTCATATCAAGCAGCGCAAAATAGATCTCCTCATTGCTGCATTCTTTGATCGTTTTATTATATTTTTTCTTACAAATCTCTGTTAACATTATATCCTCCTTACAAAAATACTGCTTCACAGCATTTCTTCCATATACTCTTGTTAATTCCCTTAATCTGTCTCTGATCTCGTCTGTAAATTCATCTTTCTTCATCCGCCAGCGCCAGTTTGTACCGATCGTAGACGGAAGATTCATCCGTGCTTCGTTATCCTTTCCAAGCAGATCCTGCATCTGAACGATAACTGTATCGGCAGGGCTCATATATAATACCTGCATCATCTTCTCCGGGATCTCCTGCTCATTTGCCGCTCCCAGATATTTCATCATAAATGTAAGATTGTCCTTTGATGCATTCTCGATATATCCTTTTAATGTGTCATTATCGTGTGTTCCGATATAGACAACGTAATTCTTTTCGTGATTATGCGGTGCATGTTCATTCTCCGCATTTCCGTCAAATCCAAACTGTAAAATCTTCATTCCCGGATAGCCGGATTTCTTTACCAGTTTCTGTACCTCCGGCACAACGACTCCCAGATCTTCTGCGATCACCTTTGCATTTCCTCTGGCACTGTCGATCGCATCTACAAGCTTCTTTCCCGGACCTTCCAGATAGAATCCGTTCTTTGGCTCTCCGTCTGCCGGAATATTATAATACCGCACAACCCCGATGAAATGATCGATACGGATCACATCATAGAGACTGGCCGATTTTCGGATCCGGTTCTTCCACCAGGAGAACCCATCCTGTTCCATACGATCCCAGTCATATAAAGGATTGCCCCATTTCTGACCGTAATCGGAGAATGCATCCGGTGGACAACCGGCTACACACACAGGTTGTAGATCATGATCTAACTGAAATTGTTCTGTATTTGCCCATACATCTGCACTGTCCAGTGCTACATAGATTGGAATGTCGCCGATCAGACTGATACCATGACGGTTGGCGTAAGATTTGAGTGTCTTCCACTGCTCATCGAATTTGAACTGAAGGAACATATAGAATCCGATCTCGTCGTGTAACTGTTCCCTGCACTTACGAAGTGCTGTTTCTTCTCTCTTTAAAACCGGTTCTTCCCAGCTTAACCATTCTTTGTTCTCATGGTCTGCCTTGACCGCCATATAAAGGGCGTAATCCGGAAGCCAGTTTTCATTTTCCGTAAGAAATTCTGCATACTGCTTCGATGTCTCATGCTTTGATCTGCCATATGCTTTTCTCAATACCTCAAACCTTTGTCTGTACAGGCGGGCGTAATCGATGTCATCCGGCTGATCGTACCAGCTGTATGCATCTACCTCCTCCTGTGTCAGTAAACCTTCATGAATCAGAATGTCGAAATCGATAAAATAAGGATTACCCGCAAATGCTGAAAATGACTGATACGGACTGTCACCAAAGCTGGTTGGTCCGATCGGAAGCACCTGCCAGTAACGCTGGCCTGCCTCCTTCAACCTGTCAACAAATTCATATGCCTCTTTCCCCAGAGATCCGATTCCATAAGGGGATGGAAGGCTGCTGATCGGCAGGAGGATTCCTGCGCCACGCTCTAACGCTTTCTTCATGTCTGATACCTCTTTATTAAATTTTCTATTGAACAGCTATCCATTCGCCTGCATTTAATAAAGGTAAAGGTAAGGTAAAGGTCGTATATCCGGAATGTCTGTTCTGATTTGTATTCTAATATCCTTTTTATACTATTTCTTGCATAATAAGAGCATTTTATGATACTATTCTATCATTCAAAACTTTGAGGTATTCTATCTTACCAAACAGGTGGCATTTGAGACCGCCGGTCCTTAGATGGCGCACAAGCGGCATCTTAGTACCGTTGCAGGTCGAAACGAGCGGAAGCGTCCACCTGTTTGGTAAGGATAGAATACCTCAAAGTTAGGAAAGGGAGGTACATATATGAACAGTCTTGAATATGAAAATTATATGGAAACGAAGGCGCACGCCGATCCGCTTTTCCCTTACAACACCTATCTGTGCTCGATCCCGCTGGACTTCAATGCAGTTCCGCTCCACTGGCATCCATATATGGAGATCATCTATATTAAGAAAGGAAAAGGAAATGTAACGCTGGATTTCACTACGCACTATGTAGAAGAAGGGGATATCATTCTGATCCTGCCGGGAAGGATCCACGGCATCTCTCAGTATGATTCCTATTCGATGGAATATGAAAACATTATTTTCTCTGTCGATCTGTTCCGATCCAGAAATCATGATACCTTAGACAGTGAATTCTTCCTGCCCCTGCTCTCCGATGAATTAAACATAAAGAGTATCTATGACCGTGACGATCCGTTATATAATTCCCTGTCCTCCTGCCTGAACCGGGTAGATACCCTCTGTGCATCGACACCAAAAGGATACCGGCTTGCTCTGAAAAGCTGCTATTTTGAATTCTTCTATACCCTGTATGCCCATGCAGAGCAAAAGGCAGAGACCTCAGACCGGAAGAATCATGCAAAGAATCTGGATCGTACCAAAGCGATCTTATCTTATATCGACCGAAACTACAAAGAAGCAATATCCATTGCGGGCATTGCTTCTTACTGTGGGTTTTCTGAATCCCATTTTATGCGATTTTTCAAGAATACAATGGGTGTATCCTTTACCACCTATCTGTGTGATTTCCGGTTAAACATCGCAGCCAGACTTCTTGTCACAACCGATGACAGCATCCTGTCCATCGCAGAAAGCTGCGGTTTCTTTAACCTGTCTTATTTTAATCGAACCTTCAAGAAGAAATATGGTGTCACGCCCGGAGAGTATCGGAAGCGGTAACTTCCGGGAAATACACCCGGATCTCACAGCCCCCTGTATCTGCATCCGAGAAAATATCCAGTTCTACATTCAGGTCATGCGCCATTTCTTTTGCAAGATAAAGTCCCATACCGGTTGCTTTCTTCCGCCTGTCACCGGAATCTCCGGTAAAGCCTTTCTCGAATACATACGGAAGATCGCAGGCTTTAATACCCACACCATTATCCCGGACAGACAGAATGATCTTCTCCTGATTTCTGATACAGGAGATCCAGAGTTTTCTATTCTCTCCTTTGCTGTATTTGATCGAATTACTGATAAACTGTCCAAGCATAAAGGCAAAGCCACGTTTATCGGTAAATAATGTGTTCTCTTTTATATCAAGCTGAACCTGTATCCTCTGTTCTTCTAACAGTGGTGCGAAATCCTCCAACACTTCTTTTACACAGGTTTCCGTATCGACCGACTCAAATCGGTAATCTTTTCTCGCCCCCTTTAAACGGGCATAGTATAACATCTGGTCGATATATCTCTGCATCTGACAGTTGATCCGGTCAAGCTTGCATACCACATCTTCTGACAGCTCGTCTCTGTGATTGTCCAGCATAAATGTCAACAGGGCAAGCGGCGTCTTTACCTCATGCGCCCATGCTTCCACATATTCCTCATAATCATTTAGCTGTAACTTCGTCTGTGCGCATTGATCCATCTGCTCATGTAATACCTGACTGAAGCTTCTGATCTCCACCTGCAGATCCTCCGCGTCATGAAGCAGTTGTTCCTCATGATAGGAATCCGGCATTGCAAGGAATTCATCAAATGCTTTCTTCCGTTTTCTCTCTTTCTTTGCCAGATAAAGAACAGCCGTTACAAATACCAGCAGGCTGAACAGAATTACCGATATTGCGATCACATAAAATGCCTGTGCATCGATCAGCCATAACAGCAGGATACTGAGCAGATCAAGCAGTCCGATGATCCCCAGCCAGAATCTATTCTGTTTTATGATCTGTCCGATCTCCTTTACGGATATATGTTCCATCTCTACCTCTCCAACGTCTGCCCGACAAAACGATATCCGACCCCACGCACAGGAAGGATCTGCTGTCGCATATCAAGATTTGCCATTGTCTTTTTCAGTCTCGTAAGATTCACCTGTAAAGCATTTTCATCGATGAATTCTGCCGTCCCCCATAAGGCGATACAGAGTTCTTCTTTCGTCACGATATCCGATCCGTGCTCTAAGAATATCTCAAGGATCTTTCCCTGATTCTGCGCCAGGATAACAGACTGGTTATGAATGTATAAAGTGTAGGTCTGACGGTCAAGGAGGAATCCATTTCCTTCCAAAAGGTTATTTCTTCCCTCGTACCGTTTCAACACATTGGATACTCTGGCAAGCAGACGTTCTTTTCTGCAAGGCTTCGTCAGGAATTCATCTGCACCCAGATCTAAGGCATGCAGTTCATCCTGAAGCTGATCCCTCGATGTCAGAACCAGAACCGGTATAGAGCTTTTCTGCTTCAGTTCCCGGCAGATCTGGAATCCACCCATGCCCGGCAGATTCAGATCAAGTAGCACCAGATCCGGGGATGCCGCAAGGATAGCTGCTGCCGCATTCTCAAAATCCGTGATGCCGCTGGTCCGATAGCCCGCCTTCTGCAATATGGCTTCCAGTTCTTCCCGCATCATATCTTCATCTTCTACCACTGCTATATGCTTCATATCTACTCCTCATCTATCAGTCAAGGTTTCACGCTATCGCCATTGATCTTCATCTGCTCTGAATCTATTCCTCTCGCTCCGGTACCATCAGGGTAAGAAGATACCGGTTGCTTGACCGTTTTACAAATGCCATATAGATGCATTCTACCACACAGAGCAGTAAAATCATAGCCGCAGCAAGCAGCATGGCATCTCGGATACTATTTGAGATCATACCGGAAACCAGTGTAAGGACGGCGCGCACACCGAAGATACTGCTGATGCCTGCAACGACAACCGGCATACCAAAGTACCAGTTGATCTGCTTCTTTGCGGAACGGCAGAGCAGTTCATAGGTTGCTCCAAGCCGGATCAGTGTCTTATATCTGCGGCCGGATTTTTGCTGTCCCATCAGGAACTGTACCCCGATCACGGTATTTGCAATGATCAGGAAAATGATCGCCAGATAGATTGTGATATAACTTGCTGCTACGATATAGAACATCCGTCGTCCCATATTTTTCAGATAACTTTCATAAGTAATATTCTTCGATGCAAAATCGATCTGCGCAAGCTTATCATTCATCTGCATGATCGACTGAAGCAGGTTATCTCCCTTGACCTTTGACTGATCCAGCACACCATTCAGATAGATCGTGCTGTCCCATGTATATTTGTCAAATATTTCATCCGGCACGATCAGGGCAAAGGATAACGTAATTGCCCGATCTGTGACAATCGGTGTGTTCTGTATCTTACCGGTCAGATACATCTTATGATCCAGATATGCCACCTCCGGGCGGTCTGCCAGAATATCATTTATATTCTGATTCATACTATCCGATGTAAATTCCAGACTCTTAAATACTGCCGCCTCATCGTCAGCCAGCGTGAGCGGTTCTTTTCCTGCAAGTTCGAGTACATGATTATATCCACTCAAAGAGATCAGATATGGATATGACACATATTCCAGATTGTTAAGCAGAATATCTTTATCCTCTGAATCCGGCAGTTGTTCTACCCTGTTCATGACTGATGACAGATCAAATACATCGTAATCATCATTTGCACCCGGAATAAGATGACCGACCCGCACCTCAAACAGATCGGAGAAATCCTGCTCCAGTCCGTTGTCTGTCAGAAGTTTTTTTACATTTTCCACACCCTGTTTCTGATCTTCTTCGTAATTTTCAAATGTATAATCCATGATATGGATATTTCCCTTTTCATTTCCATAGGAAAATGCGATCACGATTCCTGCTCCAAAACAGCAGAGAGCTGCAAGGATCAGAATAGAACTGATCGATAAGGTACTGGATTTTCTTATGACATTTTCCTGCACCTGACGGAAGTTAAATACCCGAAGGGCAGCTCCCCCATGGCTGTGTCTTGCCAGACGGTCGATAAAAAACCGCATGCCATAAAATAAGAGCAGCATACCGACAAAACCGATCAATACTGTCTCAGACATCTTACGAAGTGTCGTCCATGATATTCCTCCGATCGCCATGCTGTATGCCACAGCCAGACAGATAATACCGAGAACGAAACTTACTGCATAGACACCAGCCGGGAACTGCTTCTTTGTTCCCTCCGGTGTATCAACTAACAACGCACCGATCTCCTGTCCCGCGATCTTCCCGCTTAAGATCAGGAATGCAACCAGCTTAATCACCAGAAATCCAACAGCAGTGATTATGATTGCCTGAATGGAAAATGTTAGCTGATGTCCGACGATCCCAAGTCCTACACATTTGGCTGTAATCAGACTGATCAGTTCAGATAATAAAATGGCAATCGGAAGTCCTGTTATAAGGGCTGCCAGACTGCTTCCTATATCTTCTGCAAGAAGCATCCCGAAAAGTTTGCTTCTCCTCATTCCCATCATCAGGTAAACGCCAAATTCGTGTCTTCTTCGTTCCAGTTGGAATTTGCTTGCATAGTAGATCAGGAAGAATAAGATCACAAGTGTCATTACAAAAAATGCAGGTATGATCTGGAACAGACGATCTACCGCATCACTCTCCATTTTCTTAAGGAATACCATAACATCCTGTGAAGAAAGTGACAGGATAATATAGAATGCCACGATGGATATTACTAACGAAGAGAAAAACAAACCGTTTTCTTTTCTGCTTCGTTTACTGTTTTTTCGGATCAGTTTAAAGAACATTTGCACTGCCCCCTCCCAACTGTGCCATAACCTGCAGGATTCTTTCATAGAACTGCTGCTGTGTCTCCGCGAGCAGATCCCGTCTTAATTCATGGAAGATCACGCCATCCTGAATGAACAGGATACGCTTGCAATAACTTGCTGCATTGGAATCATGCGTTACCATCAAAACCGTTGCCTTCTCATCCCGGTTCAGACCGGCTAATTTCTCCATTAAGGCTTTGGCATTTCTGGAATCAAGTGCTCCGGTTGGTTCATCTGCCAGAATGATGCCCGGATTCAGGATCAATGCTCTGGCTGCTGCCAGTCTCTGTTTCTGACCGCCTGACATCTGCGACGGGAACTTATCCAGTACCTCTGTGATCTCCAGATATTCCGCTAACTGCTCCAGACGTTTTCCGCCCTCTGCCTCTGATATGTTATGAATCGACAATGGAACCATGATATTCTCACGTCCGGTCAGATTATCCAGCAGTTCAAAATTCTGGAACAAATATCCGATCTCCTTGCCACGGTATCCTGCCAGCTTCTTGCCCTTCAACCTCTGGATCTCTGTACCTTTCATCCGAATCTTGCCGCTGTCCGGCTGGATCACTGTTGCGATACAGTTTAATAATGTTGACTTACCGGAACCGCTGCTTCCCATAATTCCTAAAAACTCACCCGGCATCACCTGAAATGTGATTCCGTTCAGTGCCTTTGTCTGGTTCGGCTCCTTGCCATAATATTTTTTCAGATCTTCTATCTCTAATAATGCATCCATGCTGCCGCCTCCTTGTACTTTCTTAATTGCTGTTGTCTGGCTTCTTGCGGGTATGGTATTATTTTTCTTGCTTTTATACCCGCTATTGCCTGGCTCCTGGGGGTATCATATTGGCTTTCTTGCTTTCATACCCTCATCATGTTACTTTTGTGGGTATGATATTCTTTTTCTTACTTTCATACCCATTACTGTCTTGCTACTTGGGGTATTATCATTTCTTTCTTATTTTCATACCCACCACATCTGACAGTATTTATACTATCAGATATCTTCCTCAAATAACACTTACACTGAATGAAAGGTTTTGCCTGCATAATTCTGGAAACATCCGGCGATAATAAATATGTTTAAAAAGATAATTGCGGAATTAATATATATTGCACATACATGAACAGCATGACTTACCAACACAGTATATATGCCTTCTGCATTCATCAGTAAATTTCCTCAGGAGGTTATCCCATGTCAAATATGTTTTGTTTTCAGTGCCAGCAGACGGCTGGCAATAAAGCCTGTGTGAATACCGGAGTCTGCGGTAAGCAGCCCTCGACATCCAATCTGCAGGACGAATTGATCTGTGAACTGATACGACTTGCCGAAGCAGCCGAGCTTACAAAGAAATCCTTACAACAGAAAAAAGAGACAGATCCCAAACTTCTGTCCCGATACCTGAACACCCGAAAATCCGCTGACCGCCTGCTGATCGACGGCTTATTTACGACACTTACAAATGTAAATTTTGCTGATAAAGCAATCAAAGATTACATCAAAGAAGTGCAGAAAAACCAGAAAGATATCATGCGCTGTATGCCTGCAGACATATGTAGCATATCAGATATCGCATATAAGAACTTCCCGACTACAAATATGAGTTCACAAACTGCAAATTTGAATTTCTCAGATACAGATATGAATTCACCAATTGCAAACAGCAACTTCTCAGATGCAGATGTAAATTCATCAACAGCAAACATCAATCCTGTGACCTGTGGCTCGAAAGATCCACATGATATCCCGGTAATCAGTCTGTGGGATGGTACGGACGATATCGTGTCACTCCGCTCCACGTTATTGTTCGGCTTAAAGGGAATGGCTGCGTATGCGCATCATGCAATGAATCTCGGCTATCAAAATGATAATGTAACAACCTGGTTCTATAAGGGCTTGTGTGAAGTGAACCGTGAACACTCGGTAGAAGAATGGATCGAGCTTATTATGGAATTTGGAAAAGTGAACTATCTGTGCATGGAACTGCTCGATAAGGCAAATACCGAATCCTTCGGCACACCAACGCCGACTAAGGTTCACACCGATATCCGAAAGGGGCCTTTCATCGTTGTATCCGGTCATGATCTCCGCGATCTGGATCTGCTCTTAAAACAGACCGAAGGAACCGGTGTCAATGTCATACACATTGCGAAATGCTTCCGGCTCACGGCTATCCAAAATTAGCCGCCTATAAGCATCTTGCCGGCAACTTCGGAACTGCATGGCAAAGCCAGCAGACGGAATTTGAAAATATCCCTGCACCCGTCCTCTTTACAACCAACTGCCTGATGCCCCCACGTCCAAGCTATGAAGATCGCATCTACACCACCTCTGTTGTCGGCTATGAAGGAATGGTGCATATCAAGGGAACAAAGGATGGCAAAAAGGATTTTACTCCGATCATCAAACATGCCCTAAAGCTGGGCGGCTATGAACACGATCACAGCATGAGCGGTATCAATGGCGGACATATCCTGACAACAGGATTTGCACATGGCGCAGTCCTCTCTCATGCAGATAAACTTACAGCCGCCATCAAGAATGGTGATATCAAACACATCTTCTTAGTTGGCGGCTGTGACGGTGCCCATCCGGGCAGAAATTATTATACGGAATTTGTAAAACAGACTCCTATGGATTCTCTCGTTCTGACACTTGCCTGTGGCAAATACCGGTTCAATGATCTTGACCTTGGCGAGATCGATGGAATCCCTAGGATCTTAGATATGGGACAGTGTAACGATTCTTACAGTGCGATCAAGGTTGCCCTTGCACTGGCAGAAGCCTTCGGCTGTGATATCAATGAGCTTCCTCTGACTCTCGTTCTTTCATGGTATGAACAGAAGGCTGTCTGCATCCTTTTAACCCTGCTTGCCCTCGGTGTCAAAAACATCTATCTCGGTCCAACCCTTCCGGCATTCATGACAGAGACCGTTGTCCGTTTTCTGGTTGACACCTACAATCTGCAGCCGATCACGGCTCCTGAGCAGGATATGGATGCGATTCTCGGGCGCGGCTAAACAGTCAGCCGGCATCATCCCATTCCGGCAACAGCTTCATCACACGTTCCAGCAAACATCAGAGCTTCATCACACGTTCCGGCAAACATCAGAGCTTCATCACACATTCTGGTAACCACCACAATAAGGGCAGCGGCTGGCATATCCGGTTGCTGCCTTATAAGAAGCACCGCAGCTCGAACATCGGACTGCGATCAGGTGAAGCTGTTCCGGATCGATCGGCTTGTTGTCCATCAGCTCTTCTTCTCTTCTGAGCCGTTCTCCACGGACAGAAGCAGGATCATAACTGTACTTACCATTGTATTCATAGATATCGATCGTATTCCGATCGGGAACATGGAATCCGCTCCTCCACTGATCGAAGTCGGCAGGATTACTTCCCGCTCGATACCATAATTATCAAAATAATGCACCTTTACATTTAAAGGAAATCTGCCATTTACCATATAAGATGTATTTTTTACATAACCATAAATCTTCGCTGTATACTTTTCACCATGTACACGGATCATTTTCTTGTTATGGAGCATAACAAGGATCGTCACGATAAAACATAATCCAAGTACCACAAACATTAATGGAATTAATATAAATGCCCCGGGCTTACCAAATGCAAATAAAAAGATCAATGTCATAAAAAGCCCTATTCCTGCAAAACCCACTCCGACAATCATACATATCTTCTGTGCACTGTTCATATCCATCTGCCTCCCACATAATGATCATAACTATGATACTAACATCTACCCATTTATAAGTCAAACAAATCCATGTATTATTGCGTATACAATTATCTGTTCTCGCCTATGATATTCTTTATACCTGCATATGAAATTTTATAAGTTTGAATATGAAATTTTCACTTGCATTTTTACTAAAAGCTTAGTATAATGACCGACGTCGTAAAAATTGAAGAAAAAGCTTTGGTATAAAATTGGAAACGACACAAGTGTGCTCCTGATATTTCACCTCGTTTGCCGACGGATGAGCATATCACTTGATAACGAACAACACATGTGTCTTTTTTGTGCTTATTTTTAAGATATTTGCAGTTTTGGTTCTGCATTTATTCAGATTATTTATCAAAAAGGAGATTTATTTTATGCCAAAAACTTTATTTCAAAACATTGTTTTCACATTAATGATGTCTTTTCTTATGGTCTATGCCATGATCTGCTACAACATTTCCCTAAACACGGGTGGAATGTCAAACTCCGTTTTCTTAGCCGCCTTTCATGAGCTTATCATCATGTGGCCGGTTGCCTTTTTTCTTGAATTCCTGTTTGTAGATAAGGCTGCACATGCTCTTGCATTCCGCTTCGTGAAGCCGGATGACCGCCCGATCATCATCACGCTTGCAATTTCTACCATGATCATCTGCATTATGTGTCCTTGCATGAGCCTTGTTGCCACTATTTTATTCAAACATGCCGGTCGTCAGTTTGCAGCCGTGTGGCTCCAGACCACCTTCTTAAACTTCCCGGTAGCTTTCTTCTGGCAGCTTTTTTATTGCGGTCCGTTTATCCGTCTGATCTTCCGCAAGCTTTTTCCAGCGAAATAAGCCTGTATAAACAATGGATTCGAGTGATTCGGCAGGCTGGCACTTCCTACATATGATCCGCTTTATTTTCTATTCGGTTCGCACGCTTATTCATCAGCAGTCGCCCAAACTCGTCCTTACTGACTCAAACATGGGCTTGATGCTGATAGCTAGTGCAAACCTCATAACGAAAATACGCTAATATCATATGTAGGAAGTGCCAGCCTTCCCGGATCACTCGAATCCATTATTTATATTATGAAATTAGAGAATCCCCTCCGACAGATGGTTATATGCGTAACGTTTTACCTGTATTTCTTATATGGTCATCAGACGTTTTCTAACTATGACATTTGCGAAGATTTCGTTGTGAGCTGCATATTGCCAGTAAATACGGGTGCCTGTTCGAGCTCAAAGAGCGAGTTGGCACAGGAGTATTTACGAATCAGGCATATGCAGCAAACAGAAATCATAGCAAGTCATAGTAAAAAATGGCTGACTGCCAGATAGGAAATACAGATAAAGCCCCATATGTATAACCATCTGTCGGAGGGGATTTACACATTACGACTGCCAGACCAGGTTACCGGATGGATCAAGAGCCTGAATCCGGTAGGTATGGGCTTTAAGGTCTGCGGACAGACGGGCAAGATAACCGTCCTTTTTCCAGGTGATATAAATACGGTTATACATCTGGTCCGCCGGTAGTTCTGCAAAATGCAAAGCATTTTCTGCCTGAGCAGAGATCTGCGCTGCAGGCTTTGTACGGATTGTCATTTCCGCATCAAATCCAAATGCCGGAAATTCTTTCCGGAATTTCAACATTTCAAGCTGCTTTTTTACGACCTCCTTTTCAAGGCCTGACTCTATATCTTTTTGTGAAAGATTCGTCCGGTTGATCTCTTTATGTCCACCTGCACCTGCACGCTTCACTGCCTCATAATCATTAGATCCGGCAAACAGATCCAGATACCAGACCTGAGGTTTTCCGGGCATAAATATCTGTAATGCTCTGGCTAATAACAATGCCTGCTCATCTTCGCCAAGTGCATTATAATATGTCGTATTTACCTGATAATACATCTTTTTATTACCATGAAGATCCTTTACAAAACCACCACGATCCACAAGTAACCGGATCAGATCTTCAATCCTGTCGTCCGGCAACAGTCCGGCAAGATCCAGTACCGGTATTCCATCATGGCATCCAAGCATATTCACAGTATGAATATTCTCTTTTATCTGTTCCTTTGCCCACTGCTCCAGGTAAGAGCCATCGCCTCTGTAAAGAGCATCCAGGATCAATCCCGGAAGGAAAAAGTCATATGTCAGATATCCCTTCTCTGCTATCATCTTATACTTTTTCTCTTTATATCCGGCATGAATCTCCGGAAGAAGGCGGATTCCATATGGTTTTGCAAGCTTATGGATCTGTTCAAGGAATTCCCATGTCTCCGGTTCATTTAAGAAATTGGCGCGTCCCGGTGCTTTTGGGGCATATGCAAATGCATCCAGACGGATTATCTTTGCTCCGTAACCTGCCAGTTTTTTTATGGTTTCACGGTAAAAGTCCCAGACCTTTTCTGATTTAATATTGAGATCCATTTGTCCCAAATATCTGGTATGATAATCCTCAGTATCCCGAATCTCCTGATAAAACGTATTCCAGTATGGAATCCGACTGCCATCTGCCATTTCCACCATCAACAGAGGTAATCCCGGTTTGCGGAAGAACATCGGATCCAGATACTTCTGTTCCGGTTGTATATAGCCGTCTTCTGTCATTTCTCCACAGTTTTCCCAGAATGTATTCCAGTTAATAAAAAAGTCACGATATTCCGATCGACTGCCATTCTCCAACAGATCCTGAAACTGTGGAGACTGTACAGACGCATGGTTTAACACAAAATCCAGCTTCAGATCTATATTCTGTCTGCCCAACCGTGATAGTGCCTTTTCAGAATGAAATGTCTCCTCAAGATCATAGTCGATTACAGAAAAACCACGATCCAGATCAGAATGGTAAATACTCGGTAGTATATACATTGAGGAAAATGCATCTGCAAATCCATCTCTTTCAAATAAATCCGCAACAGCTTCCAGATCTCCGCCAAGACTGTCCGGATACAGATTCAGCATTGGACCATTTTCAATTTTATTTATATCTGTCATATTTGTTTCTTCTATCTCTGTTTTCCTCATATTCTATAACCTCCTGTTCACTTACTATTCCGTATAAATCCTGCCATGCATATCCTGAATGATATCTGCCCGATCCAGTCCTCATCAATCTTTTTCTGCTCAATTCTTAATACTCTGGCTACAAAGGGACTGTCAATAGCAGTGTCACGATTCCTCTTTTTTCGGTTTTCAAGTGTTTCTTCCGGCGTACTGATCAATACAACAGATACATCTACCCCCTGCAGGTATGCACTGTTTCCATGTGTCCATTCAAGGATCAGAATATCTGTATCTGATACATCCCTGCGATCATACCAGATATCATCCGGGGTTCTTCCCATATGACGTAGCAGCAGTTGTGAGGTTCCTCCATGAAACTGCATGAGAAGATTCGACACAGCTTCATAATCCAGTTCCTGATCCGTACCCAGATAGTCTGTAAGAGCCTTGTCTCCATACTTCTGATATATGGATAACCACTGCATGTCCTCCTGTTCTTCTGCATCCCTTCCGGCTTTTTGAAGCTCTAATAATTTTTCTTTTACTTCATCTGTATATAGCCTTTCAGTTATAAGTCCATTTAACCCGGACATACGAAATCTCGCAATTCGTTCTGCATCATTATACATGGGAATCCGATGCGGATAATTGTCCCCGCTTATAATAAGTGATTTCTTTCCCTGTTTTTCAAACATATTTTGAAGTAAGAAAGCCATTCCGGTCTTACCAACACCAGAACCTCCGGATACCGATATGACTGTTTTTTTCTCTTTTCTTTCTTCTATTTTTTTCCGGATCAACGGAAATAATAGTTCTGCGTTTCTGATCTGTTCTTGTGCCAGATCCGATACTGTAATTTCTTTCGTATCCATCTGTCCGTCACCTCATTTCTGATCATCTTATATATCTTTTACTCTATTGTTTTTGCCAAACTCCCCGATCTCTGCAAACAGAAACCGGGGAGTCCTATTTATTTATTCTTATTCTACTGCATCAAGCAGGATCTGATAACTTGGATAACTACCGGATACCACCGTAAGCGGCATACCAAGCTCCATCAAAGCAGCTCCTGAATAAACAGCACCTGTTTTCTTATCCCGATAGGAACGTTCCGGCGCAAGCCCTCTCAATCGAATATAAAATACAGGATGATTACCATGTGTATTTAATAAAACAGCACCTACAACTGCATGCTTCTTTTCTTCATCGACAGACATCCATGCTCCATATTCCGCCTCAAACGGATTACTTAATCTGTAATAATCCCCTTTTAAAATAACCGGCGCTACTTCATGATAGGTTTTGATCTGTTCACGGACTGCCGTCTTATCTTCCTCAGATAACTTTCCAAGATCCAGTTCATATCCGAATGCACCTGTCATGGCAACCACACCTTGGTATTCATATCCGTCACTCTGCCGGTCTGATGATTCGGCACCGCAGATACATGGGCTCCCATCGTTGATAAAGGATAAGCAAACGATGTACCATACTGGATACGGATACGGTCAACGGCATCTGTATTATCACTGCACCATATCTGTGGTGTATAATACAGCATACCCATATCAAACCTTCCGCCACCGCCGGAGCAGCCTTCCCATAACATATCCGGAAATGCCTGCGTCAGACGTTCCAGCAGGTCATATACACCAAGCATATAGTCATACATTACATTTCCCTGCCATACCATACTGTCGGAATATATATCACATAAGCTTCGATTCATATCCCATTTCACATAATTGATATCGCCCTGCCTGAGGACAGCTGCAATCTGTTCATAGATATGATCCACCACCTCTGGATTTGCAAAATCAAGTACAAGCTGATTTCTGCCGTGTACCGGATGTTTACCGGGAACCTGAATTGCCCACTCCGGATGTTTTCTGTAAAGATCACTGTTTTCTGAAACCATCTCCGGTTCTATCCAGATACCAAACTGAACACCTTTGTCATGAACACGTTTTGTCAGCTCCGTAAGAGAACAGCCCAGTTTATCTTCATTTACAATCCAGTCACCAAGGGATGAATTATCATCATCTCTTGTGCCAAACCAGCCATCATCCATGACCAGAAGCTCCACACCAAGTGCTGCAGCCTGCTCCGCAAGATTAACGATCGCTTCACCATTAAAATCAAAATAACAGGCTTCCCAGCTATTTACAAGAACCGGACGGATCTGATCTTTATATTTCCCGCGACAGATATACTCTCTCACCAAATGATGCATCTGATTGGATAGCTGTTCCATTCCATACGCTGAATATGACAGAACTGCTTCCGGGGCATAAAATGTCTGCTCCGGCTTTAATTGATAGGAAAAGAAATCCTCCTGAAGACCCATAACCAGACGGATCTGATCAAACTGATCTAATTCTACGCTTCCTTCAAAGCTTCCACTGTACACCAGTGATACACCATAACAGGCTCCGGCGGTCTCTGTTGTGCCATGTTCCGCAAGAATCATATATGGATTATACTGATGTCCGGACGTACCACGATTACTTCCGATCACCTGTTTGCCATGTGTTACCGGTGTTCGCTGCATATTCCGTTCCATTGCATGCCGTCCATAAAATGTCAGTACATCATAATCTCCATACAAAAGATCAAGACATGCGCTGGAAAGCTTCTCCAGATAGATTTCATTCTTTCCGACATTTGTAACTTTTACACTTCTGGTTATTACATCGCAGTCAGGTAATACGCCATATAATAATGTTACCTCTACACCGACTCTTTCATCCTTCAGATATATGCACAGAGTCTGTGCAGCTTCAGAATGTGCTGCCGGAAGTCCCGGGAGATCATACTTACCATCCTGAATCTGATATCCTGTATAGCGAAGATCAAGTGCCATACAGCCATTTGCTTCACGGATCTTTCCTGCCGTTGTTCTGTAATCACCGGTTCCAAGAACAGGGAATTCTTGAGGAAGTGCATCTAGGGAATAAGTACGATCGTTTCCAAGATCATATGGATTTCCTGAAAAACCTCGATCATAGTAAGTCAGTATATAATCCATTTCCCAATCCAAGCGTTTTCCGTAATACAGATGAAGCAAATAATCATGTGTATCGGCCATCATCTGATAAGTTGTATGTCCCGTATGGAGAGAAAATATTCTTTTCTCTTTGTTATATATAATAGCCATAAATTAAGTCTCCTTTTATTTTACTGCTCCGTTTGCCACACCTGATATGATCTGCTTCTGACAAATAATATAGAAGATCAGAATCGGAAGTAACGCTAACAGATAAGATGCAAAGGCCAGATTGTAATTTGTTCCAAACTGAGTCTGGAAATTCAACTGCGCAAGCGGAAGTGTATTCTGATCACCGGACATAATTACAAGCGGTGTCATAACATCATTCCATGTGCCAAGGGCTGTAAGGATCGCAACCGTTGCATGCATTGGTTTCATATTCGGGAAGATGATCTTCCAGTAAGTCGTCCATGTAGTGGCTCCGTCAACACAAGCTGCCTCTTCCAGTTCAAGCGGAAGATTATTCAGATATCCGGCATATAACATTGTGTTCATCGGAAGATAAAATACTGTATAAAGTAATACCACACCAATCATATTTGCCAGTCCCATTTTTGCTGTCTGTTTTACAAGCGGCATCATCAAAATAGCAAATGGCACGAACATACCACTGACAAGATAAAGATAAATTCCATTATAGATCCGATTCTTTTTCTTGCTTCGTCCAAGTACATAACCGATCAGGGAATGTATTACGATCGATAAAGCGATAGTTGCCAGTGTGATAAATAAACTATTACCGAGAGAATGCCAGAAATCTGTTACCTCCATAGCTTCCTTAAAATTACTCAGACTCCAGTGCTGTGGAAGAGATAAGATTCCATGGATATCATTTGTCATCTCAGACGGCTGCTTAAATGCGATCATAACCGTCATATATAATGGGAACAAGATGGTTACAAGACCAAGGATCAACAGAATCGTAACCCCGATATTGTATCGTTCTTTTCCTGTCTTAATCCCCTTTTCTTTATATTCTTTTCTGATCTGTCTCTGCGATTTTTTCATAACTGTTCCTCCTTCTTACCCAGGAAACGCATCTGTAATACAGATTCACTACAATTACTATAAAGAACACGACTGCATTTGCACTCTGGAATCCAAACTGTCCGCCACTCATACCATTGTTGTAGATCAGGTAGGAAATGGATTCTGTGCTCTGCGCAGGACCACCCTTTGTCAATGACATGATCTGGTCAAATACCATCAGGAAGTTCTTCATGCAAAGGACTACATTAATTGTAAAAAACGGAAGGATCAGTGGGAATGTCAGATAACGGAATTTTGCAAATCCGGTTGCACCATCTAAAGATCCTGCTTCGTATACATCTTCCGGAACTGTCTGAAGACCGGATATATAAATGATCGTATTCATCGCGATCGACTGCCATGCACATACTACTGCGATCGCAAGCCAGGCCGTTTTAGAACTTGCCAGCATACTGTTTCCCTCAAAACCGAGCATGATTGCAATCTGTGGCAGAATATAAGTAAAGAAATAGTTAAAAATATAACCAACAACCAGACCGCCTAAGATATTTGGCAGGAAATACAGTCCACGAAGACCGCTCTTAAAACGAATCTTGCTGTTTAATGCCATCGCAAGGATCAGGCTGACAGCATTTACGATGATCGTTGTTACTATAGCCAGCTTAAATGTAAACAGATAGGATGAACCAACTCTGGCATCATGAAAAAGATCAATATAGTTTCGAAAACCAACCCACTCATAGCTGCCATACCCACGGAAATTGGTAAAGCTGTAAATCGCACCCTGAATCAAAGGCAATGTGTTGAATGTAAAGAACAATGCTACGATAGGAATTGTGATTAACATAAATGTTCTGGATTTCCCGGACATTTTCTTTTTCTTTTTAGCAAACTTCATATCTTCTGTCTTTTTTGTATCCATTTCTATTCCTCCTCTCCGGAATGCTCCTGCTCATATTTGCGAACCTTTATGATCAGGTCACGATTGTACCGTTTCCATTCCGTATCAAATTTCTTCAAAAACGCTTCTGTATCTCCATCTAACAGATAAGTCTGAATCAATGCATCTACTGCCATCTCAGATGGATAAAAATGATCCTGATAATCAGTCACGATTCCGTTGTCCAGATATTCCCGCATACCATCTAACATAGATGCAAGCTTGAAATCACCTTTCTTACAAGGTACTGCGTTCTGATTGTCTATATAGTCCTGTACATTTTCATCCTCTAACAGGAAACGGAGGACTTCATAGGCTGCTTCCTTATTCGGACAGTCTTCCATCACGCAGAACTGAAGGTCTACACCGGATGTCAGAACCATGTCATCCTTATTGTTAGAAGCCGGGAATACAAATGAATCAATATTGATATCCGGATTTACTGACTGGATCTGTGGTACAGCATAGCTTCCGATCATATACATTGCTGACTCACCTTTTGCAAATGCTGTACAAGCATCATTATAAGAATATGCAACCGGATTGGCTTCTCCATACTGAAGCAGGGTTTTCATTTCTTCCGCAACCTGAACATACTGATCGGAAAATGTCGTTTCTCCCTTATTAACATCCTTACATACGGTCGAAGATGTCAATGAAGCTACTGCACTGTTCCATGGAGAAAGACAGGTCCATGTATCCTTGTAGCCCATATAAAACGGAAGAATTCCTTCTGCTTCAATCTCATCGCATAATGCAAGAAGCTCATCCCATGTTTCCGGAATCGTCCATCCATGCTCCTCAAACATATCCCGGTTGTACAGGATACCGGCAGCATTTGCCACATATGGAACACTGTATGTTCCTTCTGTTGGAATAAATTTCAGATTCTCACAGATTGTCAAATAATTTTCCTTTATATCTGCCAGTCCATCAAAATCAGAAATATCCATCAACATATCGGCATCAATAAAATTCGAATAATTGATGTCACCGCCAATACCAATGATATCCGGATTATCTTCACGAACAAATCTGGTCTTCAACACCGTCATTGCATCGTTCGGAGAACTGATCTTCAATTCAATATCATCATGACTGGCATTAAACCGTTCCTCAACTTCTTCAAAATAAGAGGTTGCTTCCGGCTTGTACTGTACCAGTTCGATCACTGTTTTTCCGTCTTTATTATTCTTGCCACACCCCGCCAGTAAGCAGAAACCAGTCATCATTGTAAGTACAAATAATAGTTTTTTCCCTTTTAGCATAAATACATTTCTCCCTTCTTTTATAATATGCTTTTTTAAGTTATTTTCATTCTAACATATCATAATGCTTGTTAAAATAACTTAATAACGCCAGTTTTATACCAAAATGCATTATTTTTGTCTCACTATTGCATTCATCTAGCATTTTGGTATATAGTAGAAAACAGTAGAGTTTATATTGTGTATTTGTTCTAATTTTGGGAGGTTTTTTTATGCATGAATACCTTTTTTCTATATTTCCAAATGAGAAATTTATAGATCTTGGACTATACCAGTACGGATGGGAACGCTGTGCACCGGCCCATCAGTTCGGTCCGGCTGCCAGAACTCACTATCTGTTTCATTATGTCATCTCCGGAACCGGACTTTTAATGGCACAGGACAAAAAGGGAGAGACAAGAAATTATTCGATCAAAAGCGGACAGGGTTTTCTTCTGTATCCGGGACAGATCAGCACCTATATCGCAGATGAGACAAACCCATGGGAATATACATGGCTGGAATTTGATGGATTACGGGTAAAAGAAGCACTGGACATTGCCGGTTTTTCAAAAGACCAGCCCATCTATCATGCTACCTCAAAGGAATACCGGGAAATCATGATGAACGAAATGCTCTATATTGCCAATCACCCAAACGAACCGCCATTTCACCTGATCGGTCATTCCTACCTTTTTCTGGATGCACTCACCCGTTCCACCGCCTCTACCCAGATGATAAAAACCGGTAAAATGAGCGATTACTATATAAAAGAAGCGATAAACTTCGTAGAACAGAATTTTCCTTATGACATCTCTATCGAAGATATAGCTGCCTGTTGCGGCATCAACCGCAGCTATCTGGGAAAGATATTTCATGACTCCATTGGCAAAACGCCACAGGAATTCCTGATAAATTATCGGATGTCCAAAGCAACAGAGCTGCTGAAAATGACTAAATTATCAATTGCAGATATAGGAAATGCAGTCGGCTATCCAAACCAACTGCATTTCTCAAGAGCTTTTAAAAATATATATGGTGTCTCCCCCAAAAACTGGCGGGACCAGAATCACTAACATAGAAACCCCTCTTAAACTTTCCGGTTGCTTTCTTCTGGCAGCTTTTTACTACGGTCCATTTCTCCGACTGATCTTCCGCATGCTTTTTCTGAAATAATAAACGCTGGATTTACTTAACTATATTGTCAAGTAAATCCAGCGTTTATTTTATATTACTTTATTATTTAAATATAGTATAAACTGTTTTCTTTCCCCCCTTTTCTATATTCAACTCCAAATCCTTATATAATCCAGTTCCACCAATAACATATGACCAATATATTTTTCTATCATTATATAAATATATGCCACCAATACTATTATCTTCATCTTCTAGATTTTTTTCAAAATGAAACATATTAGTTACAATCACTGCATTATCATATTGCCTAATTTTGTTTTTTCCCATATCATATACATATTGATTTTTTCCCGATAAAATATATAATTTTCTTCCATTCTGCTCTGCATACACCTGTATAGCATTTTCTCCTTGTATCTGTGAAACCAATCCCATCTCTGAAAAAGTTATATATCTATATATATTAGAATTTTGAATATCATATATATATATTCCATGGTAATCATAAAACTCTACATAGTTATCATCTGCATATATAAATTTAGGCAAATCACTTCCTATTATATTCTCTCCTATCTGCTGCATCTCTTCTTTATAATTTTCCAACTGATAAAAACATGCCCCAGTTACCAATATAGCACAGCAACAAACCAATATTAAAATAGTAATTTTCTTAGATTTTTTTTTGTTAATTCCTATATCTTTCACCCTCTTTTTTATAGCTTTTTTTGAAAAACCAAGTATATATTTAAATGAATCTCTTTCATAGGTTCCACTATAAAATTGAATCAGTGAATAGGCATACTTTTTTCTTTCATTCAATGTTGCATTTCTCAATGCTTGTTCATCACATGCACATTCTATATCTTGAAGCATCACAATATACACTATCCACGCCAAAGGATTATACCAATTTAACATCAATGCTATATAATATAAAAAAACAACCAAATAATCTCGCCGTTGAATATGTGTCTGCTCATGACATATTATTACTTTTTTTATGTCATCAGGTAAATTGTTTGGCAGATAAATACATGGTTTCAGTAAGCCTATTACACATGCTCCTGTAGAGTCTTTCCATTCTCTGACATTGTTATAATTTTCTAATAATCTAGCCCCTCTTCCTTTTTTATAAACCAATATACACTGTATTATGTAATAAAATCCCATGATTCCTATTCCTATGTACCATATACATTCACTTTTTCTTACATAACGATCATTACTATTTTTATTGCTTAATTCATTATTTTCCTGATCTACATTTAAATTATCTGTAGTAGATTTGATGTCTATTGTTCTGCTCTCATGATTTACTACTTCATAAACTGGATCACTCACTCCCCAGTCAGTTTCTAAAGATACTGGAAAAAACAATCTAAATAATAAAATTATCCAAATGAAACAAATTTGTACATTAGATTTTTTACGAAACAACCATCTTATTAACAAAAATATCACTATGATAATTGTTGTTGAAAGAAACGAGCCAACATAAAATCGAAAAATATCAGTCATCCAAATTCTCCTTATATTCAGCAATTATGTGTTCTAATTCATCTATATCTTCTTTACTAAGTTTTTTTTCATGTGCAAAAGCAACAAAAAAATCCGGCAATGAATTTTTAAAATATTTTTTTATCACTTTTCTTTTTTCTTGATTTTCATATTCTTTTTTTGAAACTAATATTTGAAGTACTGTAGAATCGTTTTTAATCATACCTTTTTTTTCTAGCTTTTTTAACATCGTATAAGTTGTTGATTTTTTCCATGCAAACTTAGTCATACATATATTAACTAACTCCATAGATGTTAAATTTTGTTTTTCCCAGATTACTACCATCAATCTATACTCCGTTTCCGTTAATGTTTCCATTATCTTCCTCCAGTCTATATTATATAGACCAGTCTACATCACATAGACCGTTATGTCAATTATAAAACAAAAAAACATCTATCCTTTTCCATGATAATTCTTTAGCTATTAATTATTATGTAATATTACTATAGCTAAACAACTATTTATAATAAAAAAGATACATGTTTTTTCCTTACTAATTATAGGTTCCACCTACGCCGGATCCGGCATTGAAGCCAAATAACGCACAACAGATCAGGTCGATGATAAAGGCTGTACTTAAGACAGCGCAGATCAGGATCTGTGTTTTCCGGCTCTTCTTATGCATAAAGCGGCTGAGCTTCGGCGCCGCGATATAGACACCGAACAGACTTCCGATGCCAAATGCAAGTAAGCCGACCAGACAGATCCTTCCATTTAAATTCAGGAAGAATTTCTTATAATTCCAGTAGTGGGAATTAAAGAAGAAATCCAGGATCCAGCTTGCGATATATTCGAGCACGCCACAGATACCCATAGACATCAAGAATAGTTTCAATTTATCTGCCTTAAACCGGTCTAACAGGAAGATAATAACGACACCCCCGACACCATAGATCGGAAGCCACGGTCCATACATTGTTCCACGGTTTACAAGCTCATGATCTCTGACGATGTGGAGCATAACCTCCCACACCCAGCCGACAAAACAGAATGAAAAGAAGAAAAAGATGAAATCCGTCAGCCGGTATTCACTCTTGACTTTGATTCCCTTTGGTACTTCTACTGCTGCATCCTGCAAGAGATATACCGGCACAGCAGTTTCTATACCTTTACAGTATGGTGCTCCGTCAAATGCACGCTCAACAAATGCTTCACTGTCTATTCTCTTTCTAAGATGAAAATACATCTCCACGTCGATCTCTACATCAAACGGTACTGCTACTAACAGACCGGCAATCGGAACAAGCTTTAACAGCATAACAGGAATACAGGACAGATCTGTTACGAACATCTTCCATTTGTATCCATTTGTCATTTCTTTGGATAAAGCTTTTGCCTCTTTCCAGCTAAGTGTCTGATTCTCCGCAACAAGATACGGGATCATCCGGTACTGATAGAATTTGTATATACCACCGACGATCGTAAGATTCCATAAAAACAGAACCACCTTATATACGAACATTGTCCAGATCAATCTCAATAAATGTTTAAAATGAAATGGTGCAAACATACGATTGATCGATACTTTATCACTGTAACGGCACTCCATCGCATACCGATTCTTTCCAACGATAGCTGCACTCTGAATGAAGAAATGCACGATCATCATAATAAATGCGGATAACAGAAGTGCAATGATCACTTCTCCGGTATTACGTTCCAGATAGGCGGCATTTGCGCCTAACAGCTTAATGATCCATGTCTGACTCTTGGAAGCAACATCGATCAGTCCGATCACAAAATCCGAATGTATAAACGGAACATCCTTTACAATCGGTGTATTTACAGCATAGTCTTTTAAGATTTCCACGTTACTTGCTACATGCGAAGTATCCAGTCCGATTGCCTTGTCAATCCCATTTACAAATGTCGACTGTGCAAATTCATCGACACCTAAAAATGCAAAGATGAAACAGACTGCAACCAGTGCAAGCCACGCCATCGTTCCGCGCTTAAACACCGTGTTCCACGCGCCTTTTCTCAGTTCTTTTCGATTCCAGTTCATATTCTTATGCTCTCCTCCAGCTCTGCTTACTGTATAATTTCATACTGTAACAGCTCGTAGTGCAGCTTCGTTCCCTCTGCGATTCCATTCGGCAGCAAGGCTCTTGCAACCAGCTTATCTTCTTCGGAACCATCCAGATTCTGCAGATGCGCATATTCTCCATCAATCTGTTTTACAATATAATCACATACTAACATTTCCATATCTCCTATCAAAAGCGTTAGTCTGATTATACTATCTCTTTCGACAAAATTCTATCTTTATATACAATTTGAAATTTACAAAAAACTTCGCAATCAAAATAAACTGCCTGTACGCATGCATTTAATCATTAGACAAATATATCCACTCGGAAAAGAATTATGTGTATCGAATAGAAAATGCATTGATATTTTCAGAGTGGATATATCTGTCTAATGTTATACTGCTTATAAACAGTTTATTTTGATTGCGATATTTTTGCTACTTGCCAAAATGGAATAAGCCCTTTTTCTCATATGGCTCACTGGTTGCGGAAAGCATCTCATAACCGATATCCTTGATCGCCTTCTTTGCAGTCTCAATATCGATATTGTCCTCGCTGATGATCACCGTTTCCCCGCTCTTGGCAGAAGAAGTTACCTTTTTTACCTTGAAATTCTTACGGATCACATCATTCATGTGGGCTTCGCACATACCACACATCATTCCATCAATTTTTAAAGTTGTCTTTATCATCTCAATTCCTTCTTTCGTATTCATTATGTCGCATTTAATATATACCCCACAGGGGTATATGTCAATTCTGTTTCTATTATATTGAGAATTAATTGTCACTTAATCGCTTCACAAATCACTTTCCGAGAAATCAGGCTGTATAAAACGAGAAAACCGGCAGTCCCTAATCTGCCGGTCATCACCGATATCCCCACATCGGTCTCACGCTCTTTTCTTTATACTAAATTCCCAAATGCACTGATCTATTGTCGATCATAGTCAAATTATATCACCCTGCACCACTTTTTGTACACTAACCAAACGGATAGTATTTGCCATTTATTTCATTTATTTTTATCTTTTTTACCTCTTCTTATCGAATCAAACATACACGCACTGTCCAATTTGCGGGTTGTATTTTTATATAGTTCTGATTAAAATAGAAAAAAAGAAAGGAGCACCCCATGACAATTCAGGATTTTGTTTCTCTTTCCGGCGAGATATTGACACAATATTATGACAACAACATTACGCCATTTCTCGATGCATGCCATGAAGATGTTCTGTGGATCGGTCCTGCCGAAAAACAGGTGATCCGCACAAAAAAAGCGTTGGTTAACACATTTCTGTCTGAACAGCACGAATTAAAATTTGTTCTTCATGATCTGGTTATTACCCCTCTTGCTACGACCAGCAACCGGGTAGTTGAGATCATTATGTTCTTTATGGTTGATACGATATGGCCTGATAACAGCATGAATCGGGTTAATCAGAGGATTCATCTGTCCTGGATCATGAACAATGGAGTTCCCCAGATTCGGCTCTGCCATATCTCAAATGCTATCTCTTACGATGAACGAGATACAATCTATCCGGTGCATTACGATTCCAAATTCCGCGGAATGCCGCTTGCCGGCGTATCCCGCTCGGAACGTTTGTCGTTTAAGGGTACAGATAAATCTCTGCTTTTTCTGAATCGGAATCAGATCCTGTACATAGAATCCCATGGCAGACACTCCAATATCCATACAACCTCCAATTCTTACGAGATTACAGAAAGTCTGCTTTCTCTGGAAAAACGCTTCCCGGATTATTTCCTGCGTTGCCACCAGAGTTATTTGATCAATCCTGATTTCGCATCATCAATTGAACGTTTTAAACTTACAATGTCCGATGGCTTTGTAATCCCAATCCCGGAAAAGAAATATACTCAGGTAAAACGTCTGCTTCTGGATTTTATTAACGCCCGGCCATCAGACACCGGAATTTAAAAGATCTTTAAATGGTGCAAATGCTGATGGAATCGCAATCTCCTGCTTCAGCTCTTCTAATGTAACCCAACGAAGATCTTTCGCCTGCTGTTCCATACATTCCATATAAAAGGCTTTCATATGCCATTCTACATGGGAGAAAATATGTGTATATGTTGTCTCCATCCAGATTTCTTTTGGGTGGAGATTTTTTGACGTTACATACGAAAGGATCTCCTGTGTGCTGTAACTTCCGGGAAGATTCGGGAATTCCCACAATCCATGTAACAACCCTTTCTCTGTCCGCTTCCGTATCGCAACCTTATCTTCATACCGAAGCATCAGCACCGCTTTTTCTTCCACTTTCCGTTTCTTCTTTGCTTCACGAACCGGATACTGCTGCCAGGAATCATGCTTATGAGCTTTACACAATTCCTGTAGTGGACACACCTCACATTTTGGCGCACCATTTGGCAGACAGATTGTTGCTCCAACCTCCATCAGACTCTGTGTCAGCATATCGCAATGTCCATACCGGTACACCTGCAGAAGTTCCTCCCGGATTTTCTTCTTTACTGCCTGCTTGTCGATATTTGACGGATCTTCCATCACTCTGGTATATACCCGGAGAACATTTCCATCCACCGCAGGAGTTGGCAGATCAAAGCAGATCGAGCCGATCGCTCCCGCCGTATATTCTCCGATTCCACGGTGTGCGCGGGTCTCAGGTTCTCTTCGTATTCTGCAGGGAAGTTTCCCTGCCATTCTATCACCACTTCTCCTGCTGCCTTTTTCAGATTTCTTGCACGATTATAATATCCAAGTCCTTCCCAAAGTTTCATCAGGCGGTCATCATCTACCTCTGCCAGCGCCTCGATCGTCGGAAGCTCCTGCAAAAACGTTCTGTAATATTCTTTTACTGCTTCCACTCTCGTCTGCTGCAGCATGATCTCCGACAACCATACATGATACGGTTCTTTATCTTTTCTCCATGGAAGATCTCTGGCATGCTCCGGATACCATGCGATCAAATTGTCCGCGATCTGCTTATATACATTCTGCATAAACTCATTCCATCCTGTTGCGTTTTTGTATTTTATCTCTAGCAATGACCAGAGCGGCAATTTTTTATTTTTTTGCCGTTCCGGTCATTTTGATAAGAATAATAATTATACACTTAAAATCTTCTTCCGCCCATGCCACACATAGGCTTTTCTTCTGTCTCCGGTGTTTCTACTACATAATTTGTGCGAAATGCAGCATTTACTTCTGCAATTTCTTTCTTGCCATCAATGTAATCTCTGAAATATTCCATCAAATTCATACCGGAATTCTCACAGCCTTCTTCTTCCTCCCACTGTTTTACAAGTGCAATTCGTTCTGATTTTGTTGTGTCTTTAATTAATGTACTTTTCATCTGAAATTACCTTCCTTTTTTCTTTTTTTCCGGAATCTCAATCCCTCTTGCTTCTAACAGTTCCTTCAATGACTGTGGCTCATAATTCATATAAGGCTGCATACAACCGACATTGATCGCCAGGAAATCCTGGTCTTCCTCATGAAGATCCTTGCATTCATTCAGCCGCTTTATGCAGTCCTGAAAAAACACATCCTCTGGGGATCGGTGTGTATGCCCATACAACAGGATATTCCCTCTATGCTGACCATTCCAAAACAGGATCGGATAATGACAAAGCACCAGCTTATATGCATTTCCTCGAATGTTGTCTGTAATCTCTTTGTAATTACAAACCTCCTCAAATAACTGCCGGAGTCTGTAATCTGACAGATCATCATGGTTCCCATGCACAAGGATCTTATGTCCTTTTAACTGCGCAACCAATGCGATCAATTCTTCACTTTTTCCCCGCTTACTGATGTCGCCGAGGATATAGACCGTATCTCCGTTTGTCACCTTCCGATTCCATCTGGCAAGCATATCGGCATGCATTTCTTCCAGTGTCTTATATTCTCTTTCGTCATATCCGCTTCCGCTGCCTGCGAGCTGGCTGGCACAGCAGAAATGCAGATCACTGATATAATAATTCATTCTGTGTTTTCACCTCGCAATGCCTCTATAACATTTTTTCTCCCACTATTTTACATTCTGCCAAATAGGTGTGTCAATTCATCCAGTGGATCTGTTCTCCCTGAACCAGTGGATACCTAAAAAGCTCGGAACCGTCCAGATCACAATGGTGCATATCCACACCTGTGATCTGGTGGTTTTCGTATGTTGTATAATAATAGATTCCTTTATCTGCATTACAGCAGGAGGTGTAGAGCGTAATCTCATACTTGCCATCTGTCACTTCACAGCATCCACGCTGCTGATCAACCGATCCAAGAATATGGAAGAACTGGCTGATACTCTCCGCCTCGCTGTCGCCAGATTTTGAATTCATTTTTGTAAATGCGACCTTTGCAAATCGTGACGCTGACGACAGATCTCCCGGCAAACCAAGTGCACCCATGCCCCTGCTGTAAGACTGTAACTGCAGCTGCTCTGCGAAAGTATTTTCCGGCTGTTTCGGAGATAAGCCCTGATAATTATTCAATAAAAACATCTGTGTCTCAAATGGTGGATTGTTCGTGAGAACTCCGACCGGATTCTCATGTATATGCATTCCATCCGCCATACACTCAACTGTGATCGCAGCATTCCGATCTGCTATGATCCAGTGTAACTGTGCCGATGGAAGCTGTTCGCTGAAAGGTGTTCCGACCAGATTCATCCGGTCAAGCAATGCCCGTACCTCGTCCAGATCCGCACACTGTCCAAGTATCCACGGGATAAATTCAAACTGCGCAACATTATCCCTGCCAGCTTCTACTGCCTGATAAACTGCATTTCCAACAAAATTAAGTCCCGCCATACCGACACCCTTTTCATTGATCGCATCATAATAAAGCGGATATTCACCTGCCACATGCGCCATGCCAATGATCGCATAATGAGAATCCCTCTTTCCCATATAACGAAACTCAAACGGGAACTTTCTCGGTGTCACCGTAATCTCATCCCCGTAAGAAAATTCATAATCTAATGTTCTGCCAAAATAAAAATCCTTCGTTTTATACGTCGCTGCTGTACACATCTATAATCATCATCCTTTCCTGTTTTCTCAATTTTACAATCTTGCACTCACCAGATTCAAAATTATATTCTTATTATTTTCATATACTACACATGTTACTATTAGTATTCGCATAAAACAATTATATATTTATAAACAATGTAAAAATGGCATTCCAATGAATAATTTGTCTGATGCCAATATTCATTTATTATAACATGGCATCAGCGAGGATTTCGTTATGACATGCACATTGCCAGTAAATGTGGGTGCTTGTTTGAGCCCAAAGGGCGAGTTTGCACAGGAGCATTTACGAATCAGGCATGTGCATGGAATAGAAACCACAGCGAGCCATTTATAATAGATGAATACTGGCATGGGGCAAATATCATTGGAATGCCATCATTCACTATTCTTCCATGTATTCAATATAATCTGTTTCATCCGCAAAAAGCTGGTATCTTCCATCTACATATCCCATATAACCTTCCGTTACAAAATATCCTTTTATCATAATGCCGACCTCCTGTACATTTGTTCTGTCCTATAAAGTTCCGATTTTCTTTGAATTTCCTGTATTTTTTATACAGTCAACCCGTTTATGGCTTTATATTACAGTTTTATATGCACAAAAAATCGTACATCTTTTAAACCAGCAAAATATCAGACAGATTTGCCTGAATTCCTGCTGCCACCTCCGGCTTGTTCATGGAATATACATGAATGTGCTTTACGCCATTTGCCAGAAGATCTATGATCTGATCAGTCGCATAAGCGATACCTGCCTGCTTCATTGCAGCTTCGGTATCTCCAAACCGGTCAACAATATTCTTGAAACGTTCCGGCACGTTGCAGCCGGATAATTTAACGGCATTTTTCACCTGAACCCGCTTCGTGATCGGCATGATCCCCGGAATCACCGGCACAGCAATCCCTCTTCTCTGATACGATACATGAAATTAAAGAAAATATTGTTATCAAAAAACATCTGTGTAGTCAGATATTCACATCCCGCTTCCACTTTCTTTTTCAGGTTTGCAATATCATCCTGCTTGTTTGCAGAATCCGGATGAACCTCCGGATAACAAGCTCCGCCCACACAGAAGTCTCCGCTCTCTTATATTAATTTTACCAGCTCCGATGCGTGAGCAAAATCAGTAAATACCTGTCCATCATAATTCTTTGGAATATCCCCACGAAGTGCCAGGATATTTTCAATCCCTGCATTTTTCATTTCAGAAAGTGCTGTCCGGATGCTGTCTTTATTTGCGCATACACAGGTCAGATGCGCAATCGTCGGAACTCCGTATTTTTCTTGAATCTCATTTGCAAGCTTGATCGTATGTCCTTTTGTGCTGCCACCCGCTCCATATGTAACACTCATATAACTCGGCTGCAATGCCGCAATTCCAAGTGCCGCAGCTTCCACACTTGCAAAATCTGTATCCTTCTTCGGCGGAAAAACCTCAAATGACAATGTTGCTTTCTCCTGCCCTATAATATCTCTTATCTTCATGTATTTCCTCCTGTCATTTCATCTCTTTTGTATATCTGCAGTTGGGATAATTCGTGCATCCCAGAGAATTTTCTCATCCTTTTTCATTATATAAATTCTACGGTAATATGACAATAACAACATTCTTTTCTGCCACACCATGAAAACTTTCGAAAAGTTTGCTGGCGTAATCCCACATTTTCCTGTATAGTATATAGGTATGTAATTTGTTTGGAGGAGTTATCAAAAGATGAAAAAACGTGAATCATTCAACAACAAATGGGGATTTGTCCTCGCCTGTATCGGCTCAGCGGTCGGCATGGGTAATATCTGGATGTTCCCAACCAGAGTATCCCTCTATGGCGGAGGCTCTTATCTGATCCCTTACTTCATATTCGTTATCCTGATCGGATTCACCGGTGTGATCGGCGAAATGAGTTTCGGACGTGCTACCAAATCCGGTCCGGTCGACGCTTTCGGCTATGCCTGTGGAACAAAGGGCAAACGAAAGCTTGGCGAAATTCTTGGATTTATACCGGTACTCGGCGCGCTTGCCATGGCGATCGGCTATACTGTCGTAATGGGCTGGATCTTAAAATATATGATCGGTGCATTTACCGGTTCAACACTTGCACCGGAAAATGTAGAATCCTTTGGTGCCGCATTTGGCTCAACCGCTTCTGCATTCGGCAATAACCTGTGGCAGATCATCGCACTCGCTGTCGGCATTATCATTCTGATGTTTGGTATCGGAAACGGAATCGAAAAGGCAAATAAGATCCTTATGCCTCTGTTCTTTATCCTGTTTATCATTCTTGCGATCTATACCGCCTGCCAGCCGGGTGCTGCCGAAGGATATAAATATATCTTCCGGATCGAGCCAAAGGTTCTCGCTGATCCAAAGACATGGATCTACGCACTTGGCCAGGCATTTTTCTCCCTGTCTGTTGCCGGAAATGGGACACTGATCTATGGCTCTTATCTGCCGGACGAAGAAAATATACCGGAAGCTGCCGGACAGGTTGCTTTATTTGATACGATTGCTGCGTTACTTGCCGCCCTCGTTATCATTCCGGTTATGGCAACGACCGGTGCGCAGTTAGACCAGGGTGGTCCCGGACTTATGTTCATCTATCTGCCTGCCCTGTTCAAATCTATGCCGGGCGGACATATCATCGCCATGATCTTCTTTGTTGCAGTATTCTTTGCTGGACTTTCCTCACTGATCAATCTGTACGAAGCTCCGATCGCAACGATTCAGGAAAAGCTCGGATTAAATCGTAAATTATCCTGTGGTGTGATCGCAGGAATCGGCGTGATCGTATCCATCTGTATTCAGGGAATCGTATCCGGCTGGATGGATGTTCTGTCCATCTATATCTGCCCGCTCGGTGCAGGGCTTGCCGGAATCATGTTCTTCTGGGTATGCGGTAAAAAATATGTAGAGGAGCAGGTAAACCTTGGACGTGAAAAGAAGTTCACCGACAAATTCCTGCCAATCTGCAAATATATCTATTGCCCTATCTGCATTCTGGTTTTAATACTTGGAATCGCATTAGGCGGAATCGGCTAAAACAGGGATAATGCGAGATTCAGATACTTCTATTTATAACAATACCCCTATTGAATAACACACTACGATTTCTGTTCGGTGCACATGCCTGATTCGTAAATGCTCCTGTGCA
>ERZ791624.169-NODE-169-length-47951-cov-4.415191_pt1 | contig 47951 bp, 39 predicted proteins | sample MGYA00510058_ERZ791624 | MGnify/ENA primary metagenome ERZ791624 (study PRJEB30046, sample SAMN00715158) | human gut metagenome | study: EMG produced TPA metagenomics assembly of the A metagenome-wide association study of gut microbiota in type 2...
TAGTCTCTTTCATTTTTTGTTACTTTTTTGTGTAACGCTATGGCAGGACTAGACAGAAATTAAAATAAAATTCGTCTGGCTCCGTATCATATAAATCGACCCCCTTTTTAAAAAGTTCTTTCAGTCTGGTCTCCGTATCCCAAGACACTCCATCCAGTTGATGACCCACATAAAGATAACCTTGCTTTTTGTAATTTCCATCTCTATTATCCCAAAACGAGGCTTCATCATACAGCCCATTGACTTTTCTTGAAATACAACCCCCAAAATTAAGCGTCCAGCCTGTACCAACCCAGCCTGAACGGGTATCAGGCTTGATTCCTGATGTATGATAATTCAGAGATACAGGAATGGTTCTGCCACTGACACTTATGCCATAAAGTTCAATCCCAATGTCTGGCGTTCCCGTAAAATGAGAAACAGGGATATCTCCATACTGCCCGAGCGACGAAGAATTAGGACTTTTAATATTTTCATACTGCTCCGGCAACTGACCATAAAGAGAACAAGCAAATGCCATACTGATAAATAATATTAAAAAATTCAATTTTCTCATAACCGTAACTCTTATTCTACATTTATTGCTTTTACCTCTGTCTTTTCTCCAAGTACAGTATGCAACAGATACTCACCCGGTAGAAGAGTACCAACCTCCAGGCTTTGGCTATAGACCTCCCCTCCTGAAACTTTCCGATATGGTATATAACCAAACACCACTCCATGTAGATTGGTTAGCGTTGCTCCAACTGTCATATCTCTATGCACTTCAACATTCAATGTAACTGTCCCTCCTGTATAATCAACATCAAGACCAGAATATCCATTTTCGTACTCTTTAGATAAATACCCACTCTTACCATTTGCTCTGCTGTCTGTTTTCTGCAAAGCATATTCATTCACCATATAAACCTCTGGAATTCCTGTTAACTGATTGGCGTACCTTACAAACGAAATTTTACTTGACCTTTCTATTTTTTCTCCAACATAAAACTGTTGCTCAACAATTTCAGCAACAGGGCAAGCATAACCTTCAGCATACCAACTATAAATATGCTCAACATACCGTGTTTTGTTTCCGCTTTGAATATCAGCAACACCTCTTCCTTTAATAATCACAAATGAATCATTGATTCGGTGTACCCTAAGAACATTTCGCAATGTATCACCTGGTTCCAATATCAGCATTCCTTTTGCATCGCAAACGCTTGTAGATATACCACCGACATACAAATCAAAAAGTTTGGAATATTCACCCTTCTGAACAAAAGGTTTCGAAACGCTGTCTCCATAAGCAAAAGGATATCTAAAAACTATTCCTGAAATAGAATCAGACAGTACTGTCAAACGATTTTCCAATCCCCCACAAAGCAAAGAGTCGCCTGACAAGCGAAAATCACGACGGGTGCCACCTTCGGTAACATATAATACAGAATCGCCTATCACTTCATATTCACATTTTACATTTCCGTCCAACACCTCCACATCCGTAAAATCCCATATCACATTTTCTCCTCGCAGACCTGGCTTCAAGTTACTTACCACCGTCTTATCTATAAAAGCACTCCCTTTAGGAATACTGTTAGTCCTCGTAAGAATATATGCAGTCCGTTCTGCTTTCATCGCATAGCAACTACATATTAACAGAGTAAACAAAATAGCACTTCTCAAGAAGCCAAAAAGATGTAATAGCATAGCTATAAAGTATTTTGTATTATTTACAAATATAATACCTTAGCGGTAATATAACAAGTTATTTTTTTAATTTTTACTCTTTTTTAACAGATTATTCTTTGCGTCGTATAAGGTTATTTCATTTTTATGGTGTTTTTCTTCCGAAACTCTGAATTTTATTATAACTTTGCTCCAGAAAAGTACGCTTATATCATATAGTTAAAAGATAACTATAATTGCGTATATAATAACAAGTTATGGATAATTCATCAAAACAGGCAAAACTGGATTTACGCTATTTGCGTATGGCACGCATCTGGGCAGAGAACTCATACTGCAAGCGGCGTCAGGTTGGTGCTTTGATTGTAAAGGACAAAATGATTATATCCGACGGATTTAACGGCACTCCGTCGGGGTTTGACAACATTTGCGAAGATAACGAGAACCATACTTTTCCTTACGTTCTCCATGCAGAAGCCAACGCAATAACAAAAGTTGCACGAAGCAACAACAGCAGTGACGGAGCAACACTATACGTTACTGCCGCACCTTGCATTGAATGCGCAAAATTAATCATACAGGCAGGTATTTCAAGAGTCGTATTTTCTGAATATTACAGAATTACAGACGGACTTGACCTCCTGAAAAAAGCAGGCATCGAATGCTGCTTTTTAAGCGACGAAGAATAAGCAGTCGCCCTATAAGACACGAAAAAGTTATTATATAAATGAGAATAAAACATAATCCGATAATCTGGTTTCCTCTGGTTATTGCAACCTCTATTGTTTTGGGTATTATAATAGGGAACCATATTTCAACAAAGAAATTCATTACCGATAAGGACAGAAAGATAAATACCGTTCTGAACCTTATTGAAAGTGAATACGTCGATACTTTATCCATAAAAGATTTAGTAGAACTGACTATCCCTAAAATTATCTCAAATCTTGACCCACACTCCTATTACATTCCTTCAAGTGATGTCAAGGCTACGGATGATGAACTCAACGGCTCATTCAGCGGAATCGGCATCACTTTTAACATGATGAACGATACTGCAAACGTTGTTGAAGTTATCCCTAACGGACCAGCGGAAAAAGCAGGAATCCTTGCCGGCGACAGAATTGTTTCCGTTAACGACTCAATAACTACAGGCTCAAAAGTTTCGAGCGAGAAAGTAAAGAAATGGATTACCGGAGCAAAAGATTCAACCGTTAAAATCGGCATTAAACGAAATTCCTCAAAAAAGATTCTCTATTATAACGTTAAACGTGGCGACATTCCTGTTACATCTGTTGACGCAGCATATATGATCGACAAGACAATAGGCTATGTAAAGGTAAACAAATTCGGTCGCAACACATACGATGAATTCCTAACAGCCATTGCCCAACTGCAAAGCAAAGGTGCAGACAAATACATCGTTGACCTCCGAGGCAACGCCGGCGGTTTTATGGAAATGGCAACACTGATGGTTAACGAATTCCTTTCAAAAGGTGAATTAATTGTCTATACGAAAGGTCGCGACGCACGCGAGAATATCCAGGTTTGGAGCGACAATAGTGGCTCATTCCATGATGCCCAAATAGCAGTTCTTATTGATGAATACTCTGCATCGGCAAGCGAAATCTTTGCAGGAGCAATACAGGACAATGACAGAGGCCTTATCATCGGTCGCCGCTCATTTGGAAAAGGTCTTGTTCAAAAACAGACATACTTGCCTGACAGTAGTGCAATCCGCCTGACAACAGCAAGATATTACACTCCTTCAGGAAGATGCGTTCAAAAAGATTATAAGTCTGGTGATGACAAATATTCTATGGAACTTTATGACAGATATTCCCACGGAGAAATATATAATTCCGACAGCATCAAGACAGATGAAAAGAAAATCTTCAAAACAGCAAACGGCAGGACTGTTTACGGCGGTGGCGGCATTATCCCTGATATCTTTGTTCCAAACGACACTGTCGGTATCTCAAGTTACTATATTGCAGTTGCAAATATGGGACTACTTCACAAGTTCTCCTTCAAATATACAGACCTTAACAGAGATAAACTATTAAAGTACAAAGACATAAACAAATTACTAAAGGCTCTACCTTCAGATGAATCTCTAACATACGATTTCGTTATGTTTGCACGAGATAACGGAGTTCCTGTCAGATGGTACTATATAAGCCAGTCACGAAAACTCATTGCAAAGCAACTTAAAGCAATGATTGCGAGAGACATTTTAGGCATTCAGGCACAATATCAAGTGCTTAACCAAACAGATACTTCTGTTGCCGCTGCTGTCAAGGCTTTGAAAAGAGGAGATGCCGTTCCTCCAGTAACTCTTGAAATTTCCAAACACAAGACTAACAAATGAATAAGGCTGAACTTAGGAAAGAATCAAGAAACAGGAAAAAGCAATTAACAGTAGAAGAACAAAAGAATGCTGAAATTGCAGTGCTGGAGAAATTAGAGTCCTGCAAAGAATTTCAGGCAGCAAAACGCATTCTGGCATATTATTCCCTACCAGATGAATTGCAGACTAATTTGCTTTTAAACAAATGGAATAAAGACAAGGAAATCTTTCTTCCTCGCGTTAACGGTGATTTTCTTGATATTGCAAAATTTGAACCAGACAGCACAGTAGAAGGAGCATTCTCAATTCAGGAACCGACAGGAAACGACCTTACAACGGTTGACACTATTGACTTAATAATAATTCCAGCCGTTGGATACGACTGTAAAGGCAACAGGCTCGGCAGGGGTAAAGGTTATTACGACAGATTGCTTAAAGATGCCAAATGCCCAAAAATTGGCATTATCTACAGTTGCCAACTTTTTGACGAGGTCCCGACAGAACAGCACGACATTCCCGTTGACATTATTATTACAGAAAAAGAAATAATAAAACCTTAATATATGGCACTTGTTTCACCAGATACAAAACTTTGCGACACTATTATTGAGGAGCCGTCGGTAATTCCTGTGATAAACAGATTTGGGATATCACTTGGTGTTAGCGACAAATCCATTGAAAGCATTTGCATGGAAAAAGGAATAGACCTAACCTTTTTTCTTACAACACTAAACGCGTACATCAACGAATCCTTCTACCCAGACAAGTGTTTCGACTCTTTTGGAGTAGCGGAAATAATTGATTACCTTAGAAAGACAAACAATTCATATCTACGATTCCAACTGCCGAATATAGAAAGGCATTTTGGTGCTCTGATAAGCCGAAGTGACAAAAACAACAACCTACCATTGCTTCTTAACCTTTACAATGAAGTAAAAGAAGAAATCGTTAAGCGTATAAACAACGATAACAAATGGTTTTCAGAAATACTGGCATGCGTAAAAGATATTTCTGGAAGTATATCGATACAAATAGAGATTGCTCCCGAACTTGAAAACTCCATAGAGGATAAATTAAGTGACCTTATAAATATGTTCGTTATCCACCTCCGTGGTGAATACGATGCCAATCTATGTCACGCCGTCCTCTTTGCAATAATCAGTCTTGAAAAGGACATCAAACAAAACAACCGTATAAGGAACAGAATTTTATACCCTATTTCTGTTGCCCTTAAAAACGCATCAAATAATTAAACAATGCAGGCAATAGTTGTAACTCTGACAATCCGCGATAACTTACTGGCTACAGGTTTGAAGCATATTTTCAAAAACCTTTTTGATATTGATGCACGCATCTTCAATACCACTCAGGAGTTGAAGCAAACTGACATTAACCCGGATTTAACAATTACTGACCACTCAAACTTTGTTGCAGACTACGGTTTTTTCATACAAAAAAGAAACAGATTCGTTGTTATTTCCGACAACGAGCAAACTGATAATAATAATTTCTTTGTTTTAAACAGATTTGCTTCTGAAAAGGATATTATCGAAAAACTTTCACTAATAATGAAAGAAACCCACAATGCTGCAGAATCGGCAGAAGAACTGTCTCAAAGAGAGAAGGAGGTTTTATGCCTAATAGCAAAGGGGTTAATTAATAAAGAAATTGCCGATACACTTAACATCAGCATTAACACTGTTCTATCCCATCGTAAAAACATTACTGCAAAACTCGGTATAAAAAGCGTTTCCGGTCTAAGCGTATATGCAATGATGAACGGATATATTTAAGCGTCCAATTCATCAAGAATCTTTTTCAACTCTTCATCTGTCTTTTGAAGACGAGCCTTGCAAAACTTCAGCAAAGCCAAAGAGCGAGTAGTGTAAGCCGACAAATTATCAACTCCACAATCTGGAGACTGCATTTTTGCTACCAAACTTTCCAATTCAGCAACAGCGGCTGTATAAGTCATTTCTTTATTATCTTCCATAATTATATAACATTTGATTCAATTTTACCATCATAAAACTGGTTAACAACGACGTCACCAGACTGTACTTGAGATGCTCTTGTTACGCATCTTCCATTAACCGTTACAAGCGAATATCCCCTCTTTAAAACTTGCATTGGAGAGAGAAGTTCCACCTGCTTAGACAAGGAATCCAAACGCAACTTTTCCCGCGAAATAGTATTTTCCGAAACCATTTGCAATTTGTTTTCCAGCATTTTCAGCGACTGCCCTCCACGCTCAATATGTGATTTTGCAGCCATAGGAATGGTTGCCTTAATTCGGCTTAATAACGATTCCTGTGTCTGAAGAATACGCCGAGCCGTCAAAGGGATTGTACTACTATAGTAATTCAGTTCCTGCTTAGATGCATTCAATAAATTCTCCACAGTGGAAACTATTGTATCCTGCAATTCTTCAAGATGCCTTAATTCTAAACTTAATTTGTTTATCAAAAATTCAGCAGCAGCAGTAGGTGTTTTTACTGAAACAGACGCAACCTCATCAAGGACAGTATAGTCGCGGGTATGCCCTATTCCAACAATAACAGGAAGAGGAAACCGGGCAACAGCAGCCGCAAGATCGTAATTGTCAAATATATTCAAATCCGTTGTAGCCCCTCCTCCTCGGATAATAACCACACAATCAAAAAGATTAACAAATTTTTTTACCCTTTCAAGAGCATCGATAATAGACGGCACGGCATTAACGCCTTGCATATAAGAGCGGAAAAGCAAAGTATAAAATACCAAGCCATCTGGATTGCCGTTCAACTGAGAAACGAAATCACCATAACCAGCCGCACTATCAGCAGAAATGACAGCTATTCGCTGAGGTATTTCTGACCAAAGAAGCGATTTGTTGAGATTAATAAGCCCTTCATTTTTAAGTCTTTTGAGAATTTCCAAACGCAAACGGGCGATATCCCCCAATGTATAAGACGGATTGATATTAGAAATAACCAGCGACAGACCATATTGCTCATGAAAATTCGCCGACACCTCCACCATCACTTTCAAGCCAGTAGCAAATTTCTGACCAGTTGTTTCTTCAAAAAAACGGCTTAAACGAAAAAAGACGCTTGACCAGATAATTGCCCTCGACTTTGCTACTATAGCATTAGTCTCCGGATTTTTCTGAACAAGGTCTAAATAGCAATGTCCGCCTCTAACAGCGACATCAACGGTTTCCGCCACTATCCAACAACGCTGCAATGCAGCGTTGTTGATAACAGCGTTTATTCTACGGTTATACTCAAGCAGCGAAATCGGCATTATATCCATATCGCTGGCATTTTTACTTAACCTGACAGCCTGGCAATACCGCTCCTTGAGGACCGATAACGACAAGTGAACCATCTGCATTTTCAGCAGACAAAATCATACCCTGAGAAAGTACGCCTTTGAGTTTTCTCGGCTCAAAGTTTGCAATAAAGCAAACGTCTTTTCCAATCAAATCTTCCGGTGCATAGTACTTGGCAATACCGGAAACAATTGTTCTGCCGCCCATACCGTCATCGATAGTAAACTTAAGCAACTTATCAGCCTTTGGAACTTTTACGCATTCCAAGACCTTACCTACACGGATATCAAGTTTCATAAAGTCATCAAATGGGACATTTGCAACGACTGGCTTCGGTTCAAAGTTGCTCAAAGCATTTGCTTTCTTTGTTTCTTCAAGTTTTCTAACTTGTGCCTCAACAACAGAATCTTCTATCTTTTCAAACAGCAATTCCGGTTTGGCAATTTCAGAACCAGCAGCAAGAATATCAACCTTACCAAGGTCATTCCATTTAAATTCCGGCATTCCAAGAATATTGCGCAGTTTCTGAGACATAAACGGCAAGAACGGCTCAAACGCAATCGCAAGGTTTGCAGTAATCTGCAATGCAATATTCATGATAGTAGCAACTCGCTCCATATCTGTCTTTGCCAATTTCCAAGGCTCAGTATCTGCAAGATACTTATTACCTATACGCGCAAGATTCATAGCCTCCTTCAAGGCATCACGGAAACGGAAAGTATCAAGATACTTTTCAAGAGTTGCCTGAACATCAGCAAATTCTTTCAAAGTTTCCTTGTCATAGTCAGTAAACTCACCAGCAACTGGAACCTTTCCTTCAAAATACTTATGAGTAAGCACCAATGAGCGGTTAACAAAGTTACCAAGAATAGCAACCAACTCGTTGTTATTTCTAGCCTGGAAATCTTTCCAAGTAAAGTCGTTATCCTTTGTTTCTGGTGCATTTGCAGTCAAGACATAGCGAAGTACGTCAGCCTTTCCAGGGAATTCCTCAAGATATTCATTTAACCAAACAGCCCAGTTTCTTGATGTTGAAATTTTCTCGCCTTCAAGATTAAGGAACTCATTTGCAGGGACGTTATCTGGCAACTGATAACTACCATCAGCCATCAACATTGCCGGGAAAATGATGCAGTGGAAAACAATATTGTCCTTACCGATAAAGTGAACGATTCTCGAATCTTCACTCTTCCAATAGTCTTCCCATGTATCAGGAAGAATTTCCTTTGTATTGGAAATATAACCGATAGGAGCATCAAACCAAACGTAAAGCACCTTGCCGTCTGCACCTTCAACAGGGACAGGCACACCCCAGTCAAGGTCACGACTGACAGCACGTGGCTGAAGGCCCAAATCCAACCAAGACTTGCATTGACCATAAACATTAGGACGCCATTCCTTATGTTCTTCGAGAATCCATTGTCTCAACTTAGGTTCCCACTTATCCAATGGCAAATACCAGTGCTTTGTTTCTTTAAGAACGGGAACATTTCCAGTAATTGCAGATTTTGGGTCGATAAGGTCTGTTGCATTCAAGGAAGTACCGCAAGCCTCACATTGGTCTCCATAAGCACGAGTGTTGCCGCAATGAGGGCAAGTACCTACAATATAGCGGTCTGCCAAGAACTGGTTCGCTTTTTCATCATAATACTGCATAGATGTTTTTTCAACGAACTCACCCTTGTCATATAATTTTCTAAAGAAATCACTTGCTGTCTTTTTGTGCATTTCAGATGTTGTACGAGAATAGACGTCAAAAGATATGCCAAGACCTTCAAAAGATTCCTTAATAATCTTATGGTATCTGTCAACGATATCTTGTGGCGTTACACCCTCTTTTTTCGCCTTGATTGTAATAGGCACACCGTGCTCGTCAGAACCACCGATAAAGACCACATCCTCCCCTTTCAAGCGGAGGTAGCGAACGTATATATCAGCAGGAACATAAACTCCCGCAAGGTGGCCGATATGAACAGGACCATTAGCGTATGGCAATGCCGACGTTACAAGCGTTCTTTTGTATTTCTTTTCCATATATAGTAATTTTTATTGTATTCCTATAAAAAAACGGTTGCCTAAATATTAGGCAACCGCAAAGTTAATAAATTTTTATCGTTTTTGTTCGCTATTTTCACATAAAGAGCGAGCCTACCTGATAGAATATGAACGCTACAAACCAAGCGACTGCCGTATTGTAAATAAGAGTAAATGCACCAAACTTCCAACTGCCAGTTTCTTTAACTATCGCCGTTATAGTTGCTATACATGGAACATATAGCAATACAAAAACAAGAAAACTCAAAGCAACAATCACATTGAAGTCTGGTTCTCCTGTCTGCGGATTTACCGTCTGCAAACGTGCACCCAAATCAGCGTCTTCACTTTCTGCATCCCCACTATAAAGAACGCCCAATGTTGAGACCACAGTTTCCTTTGCCACTGTTCCTGAAATTAGTGATACGGTCATCTTCCAGTTATAGCCCAATGGTTCGAAAATAGGCGAAACAAACTTACCGATTTGACCCAAATAAGAATTTTCAGTCTGGGTAACTACTTCAATCTGCTCATCAGAAAGATTTTGAGAAGCAAATTCTATTTTTGTTTTTTCCAAATCTGCCTCTGTTGGGCGAGGAAAATAACTTAATGCCCAAATAATAAGACTCGCAACAAGGATAACACCACCCATTTTCTTCAGGTATTGCTGACCCTTTGCCCACATGTGCCTCATTGTTGCCTGTAATGTTGGAACACGATACGGCGGCAATTCCATAACAAACGGTGTTTCATCTTCCTTATACTTGAAGCGACGCATTAACTTTGCTGTTAGTATTGCAACAATTATTCCAAGAGTATATAGTCCAAACAGTACAACACTGGCATGCTTCGGGAAAAAGGCACCTACTAAAAGCAAATAGATAGGTAATCTCGCACCACACGACATAAACGGATTTATCAAAATAGTTATCAATCGACTGGTTTTGCTTTCGATCGTTCTGGTAGCAATAATCGCTGGAACATTACAGCCAAAACCCATTACCATCGGTATAAACGATTTACCATGAAGCCCAATCTTGTGCATTATCTTATCCATAATAAATGCCGCTCTCGCCATATACCCGGAATCTTCCATGAACGATATAAAGGCATACAATATCAATATATTAGGCAAAAATACAATAACACCACCGACACCACCAATGACGCCGTCGATAATCATATCCTTTACAGGACCATCAGGTAAATACGTCCCCAACAGCCCCCCTATCCATTGAACGAGCGAATCAATCCAATCCATAGGATATTGACCTATTTCAAAAGTAGCCCAGAACATGAACCACATAATGAAGAAAAATATAGGGAAGCCAAATATTCTGCTTGTAACGATAGAATCGATAACACTCGTTGACTTTACTTCATCATTTTCTTTCTTTTCAAGAGTTTCACGCAACGCACCAGAGACGAAACCATATTTTGAACTGGCTATAATTGTCGAAATATCTTCATGATGCAATTCCTCTATATTTGCAACAAGAGAATCTCGCAAATCGCGAATTTTATCAAAATTCGGCAAGTCACTAAGCATTTTTACAACTTCCTTATCATTCTCCAGCAATTTGATTGACAAATACCGTGCTGAAAAATGCATATCCAGTTTTGACTCTTTCTTCAATTCAGTCTGTATCGACTTTACTGCATTCTCTATGTCCTTGCTGAATATGATATGGACGTAACGAACAGTTTCATTTCGACCCTCATAAACTTCTATTACTGTATCAAAAAGTTCCGTCAAGCCCTTTCCTGTTTTCGAAACCGTAGGAACCATCGGAACGCCAATCATCTTTGCCATGCTGGTATAGTCAAACTTTGAGCCACTTCTCTCCAGTTCATCATACATATTCAAAGCAATGACCATACTGCGGTCCATATCTATCAACTCCGTTGTCAAATAAAAATTACGCTCAAGATTCGATGAATCAACAACATTTATGACAACATCTGGCACTTCATCGTGTAAATACCTACGCACATATAATTCCTCTGGAGAATAAGCTGACAACGAATAAGTGCCAGGAAGGTCAACAATATTCAACGAATATCCCTTGTACTTCATCTGACCAGTCTTCGCATCGACAGTAACTCCTGAATAATTGCCGACATGCTCCTTTGACCCAGATGCAATATTAAACAGTGACGTTTTTCCACAATTAGGGTTACCTATCAATGCCACATTAATAGTTGTCCGTTCTCGGTCAAAAGCTTTTATAAAGCCACAATCATCCTCTCGAATTTCTGCAACATCCTCCTCTATTATATTCAGATCCTGACATTCCTTGACTATTTCTATCAATTCAGCCTCTGCACGACGCAATGAAATTTCATAATCAAGAATTCTATACTTTATAGGGTCATGCAATGGTGCATTAAGTTCTACTTCAATCTTCTTACCTTTAACAAACCCCATTTCCATGACTCGCTTTCTAAACGAACCATGACCCAATATCTTTACGATAACTCCGGTTTCCCCTGTTTTTAATTCTGAAAGTCTCATCTAATACATTCTACTCTTACGTTAAAAAACGCTGAAGCCATTTTTGTTCAAAAACGACAAAACATATAACATTATTTAATTTTTTTCCTTTTCACCTTGCCTGTCGCCGTTTCTTCAAATTTAGGCAGGCAAAAAATCTTTTTCGGAACCTGATATGGAGAAAGAACACCTTTCATCTTGTCAAATAGCATCTGCTCCTCTTCCTGTCCTATAATGTCACGCTCCAAAACAAGGACAATCTCTTCTCCCCATTTTTCCGACGGTTGAGAAGAAATATAAAATCTATCACCTATAATATTGTTTAGAATTCTTTCAACATCTTCTGGATAAACTTTTATACCGCCTGTATTGATTACATTATCAAATCTGCCAATCCAACGAAATTCCGTCGGCGACAGCAGTTCAACAACATCATTAGTAACTACCTCTTTAACAGAAAGATGCGGAACATCAGCACACAAGCAACCTCTCCCGTCAATCCTAAACTGTACAGGACCAACTGCAGTAAAAATATCGCTTGCTCCAATCTTACGCAATGCTATATGCGAACAGGTTTCTGTCATTCCGTATGAAGCATAGGCATTTACGCCAAGAGCAACCAGCCGTTTTTCCAATTCCGAAGAAACGGCACTGCCACCAATCAGCATCGTTCTGACATACTTCAATCGCTCTTTATGCTCAAGAAGGCCAACAACCTGCGACGGCACAACGGCAACCAAATCAAACGGTTCTCCCTCATAATCAGCAAGAACGTCATTTGAAGGCTTCTCAAAGACCAATTCCGCACCAGAGGAAACAGACCGAACTATCATCATCTTTCCTGCTATATACGAATGCGACAAGCAAAGCAGCATCCTGCTCTTTTCGGTTATTCCGAAAAAACCATTGGTAACTTTTGCCGATGCCAACATATCCCGTTTAAACAGTCTTATCTCTTTCGGAGTACCTGTAGAACCGGAAGTATGTGCTACCACATAATCAGAACTGTTATTCCACTCTTCTATAAAATTGTGAATTGTCATTTCCAATCAAATTCAGGATATTTCCATTCTTTTGAAGGGTCAAAACTTAATGTTTCTCCAAATTGTTCCAATGGAGATTCAATATTGTTGGTAAAAAGAGCACCTGTTCCAAGCCCTTGTGGCATCTCTGGACTCATTGAGGCAGTCCATTGAGCAATCGCATTTAAGCCAATATTTGATTCCAGTGCTGAAGTAACCCAACCACCAACACCTCTCTCTGCTGCAAGACGCATCCATTCCAAAGACTCTGTAAAGCCACCAATCAGCGACGGCTTTAAAATAAGAAATGCCGGCTTAACTGCGTTTAGCATATCTATGCGCTCAGATGTTTTAAACAAACCGATAAGTTCCTCATCTAATGCAATTGGGATTGGGGAATTTGCACACAATTTACCCATTTCATCCCATTGTCCGGCCTTAATAGGCTGCTCTATCGAATGAATTCCGTAATTGGACAAACGCTCAAGTTTATCCATAGCATCATTGAGAGAAAATCCGCCGTTTGCATCAAGGCGAATAGTTACAGCCTCTGGGGGAAAAACCTTGCGGATATGCTTTATCAAATCTAATTCACTATCAAAGTCTATTGCTCCAACCTTGATTTTTATGGTTGTAAAACCAGATTTCAACTTATCATCAATGCGTGAAATCATCTCATCGTGACTACCCATCCAAACGAGTCCGTTAATAGGTACTTCTGCTTTTCCTTCAGTAAATTCCGAAGGGAAAACTATTCTCCTACCACCATTGGCAAAGTCATAAAGAGCAGTCTCGAAACCAAACTGCATTGACGGGAAACGAGTCAAATCCGTTGGCTGACCTGCACTGACATTCTCACAAAGTTCTTTTAGTTTTTGCTCATATTCAGGCGTATCGTCTGCCGATAATCCTCTAAAGACAGCACATTCGCCCAAACCATATACTCCAGGAACTTCCTCATCCTCAACTTTCAAGAAAAAGGTTTCTTTTGTTTTGAGGACACCACGAGACGTTCCAGCAGGTTGCTTGAATATCAAATTATATTTACAGTAACTTGCCTTCATTTCTATCCCGGGAATTTTGGGAATTGCTCAAAGTCCGGGTCACGTTTTTCAAGGAAAGCGTTCTTACCTTCCTGAGCCTCATCCATTAAGTAATACATCAAAGTAGCATCTCCGGCAAGTTCCATCAAACCACGCTGACCGTCAAGTTCCGCATTCAAGCAACGCTTAACCATTCTGATGGCAAACGGACTGCGCATCATTATTGTCTCACACCATTCAACTACCTCATCTTCAAGTTTTTCCAATGGAACTACTTTATTTACCAATCCCATTTCTTCAGCCTCTTTTGCTGAGTACTGGCGGCATAGATACCATATTTCGCGAGCCTTTTTCTGACCTACGCAACGTGCAAGATATGAAGAGCCGAATCCTCCGTCAAAACTACCAACCTTTGGTCCTGTCTGACCGAAACGCGCATTTTCAGAAGCGATAGTAAGGTCACACACAACAGTAAGCACGTTGCCGCCACCAATTGCATAGCCATTGACCATAGCGATAACTGGTTTCGGAATAGAGCGAATAACCTTATGAAGGTCAAGAACATTCAAACGCGGTGTTCCGTCAACATCCTTGTAACCGCCACGAGTCTTATAGTTTTGGTCACCACCAGAGCAGAACGCCTTATCTCCTGCACCAGTCAATACGATAACACGAATATCTGCCTTATCACGGCAAATATCGAAAGCATCAAGCATTTCCTGATTTGTCAACGGTCGGAAAGCATTATAAACCTCCGGACGGTTGATTGTAATCTTTGCGATTCCCTTGTACTGTTCAAAAAGTATATCCGTGTACTTTTTGATTGTTGTCCATTCTCTTTGTGACATATCTATATCTTTTTAAAATAATTTTTCAATGTTTCTCCACTAATCACACTATCTGTTTTTACAGACAGAATAGCAGGTTGCTCAACTGATAAAAACTCTGACAACTGAGCATTTAGTTCCGTCTCATTTTCTGCCTCATAATAGCAGAAGCCGAATGCATCTGAATATTTTTTCACTGGCAACTCCCGCTGGCATTCAAGATATTCTTCAAGTTCTGGCAAGGTAGCAGTTGACTTGACAAATCTGAAAATACCGCCACCACTATTATTGATAACTATAATTTTGAAGTTCTTTGTATTATACCTTGATGCGAGTCCTGAAAGGTCATAGCCGAAACTCATATCTCCTGTAATCAGGACTGTCAAGCCGTAAAAGGCGAGCGATGCTCCAAGTGCTGTAGAAGTAGAACCGTCAATGCCCGAAACTCCACGATTACAATAGTTATCAGCCTTGACCAAGTCTCCAAACAATTGAGCATATCGTATAGTTGTTCCATTTGAAAACTGCAACATAATTGACCGATTCTGCTCACTGAGTTTCTTAAAAATAACAGAATGAGCCTTCATATCACTCCAAGGTGCATTTTGAACATATATGCAATGCCTTGCCAATCCTTTTTCAGCCAGAGCCTGCCAACGGTTCGCAAAGTCACCATCTTCTTTCATTTTGCAATAAACATCAGCGAACTGAGAGAGGAACGAACCAGCATCTGTCTGAATGCGTGTCGTTAGACTTTGCATACAGTCAACCGTTACATCACTTACACCAACATACCACTGATATTTCGGCTTATTATGTCTCAAAAACGTCTTTACCATTCGCGAAACAATTGCTCCGCCAATAGTTATAAGCAGATCTGGAACATACTCTTCTGCTTCTTCCATAGCAATAAGCGTTCTGTCAATAGCAGAAATAAATCGCGGTGAACGCATATTGGATATTGTCTCTGTCAGAACTGCAACATTCGGCATTTCCGACAATCTTTCAAGTGCTTTTTGACATTTCTCATCGGGACGCATAAAACCAGCAATAACCAAGATTCTGCATCCTCGTGAAACCTCAACAAGCCGCGACATATCCGAGTCACTCAAATCTGCCGACGGAGAAATCAACTCTATACCCCTCGACTGGCGAGACCACTCTGATGAACCAGACAATGGCTCATCTAACTGTATATTTATATGAACGGGAGCACATCTGCCAGATTTGGCTTCCATTAAGGCATCATTAATTACCCTATCTGCGTACCACCTTGCAACATCATCAGCACACCTTGCAGGCAAATCATAACTACGCTTGACGAACTGTGACAATGCCTCAAATTGCCTAATTGTCTGACTGTCATCTTGGTCAATCCACTCTTTCGGTCGGTCAGCAGAAACAACTATCAATGGCAATTTCTGATAATAAGCCTCTGCAACAGCCGGAGCATAGTTAAGTAATGCCGTTCCTGATGTACAAACAATCACAACAGGTTCTCCTGTCTGCTGTGCCATCCCAAGAGCCACAAAGGCTGCACTTCGCTCATCAACGATAATCGTTTTCTCTATACCGTCTTCCCTCGACAGAGCAACCAGTAACGGGGCATTTCGAGAGCCTGGAGAAACGACTGCTCTCTTCACTCCATGCTTGAGCAAAACGTCAACCAATATATTGCAAACTTCTTTATCCGTTGTTTTCATTCCGACTCTCCTTTCTTGCCGCCCTACTTCTGCGGGCCCAGCCTCGCATCCACGAGGGGAATACGCAAATACCAATTATCAAATAAATATAATAACTAACCAATCGCCAGCATAATGCCATAACAACTGCCAACGAACCGACTGGTATCATATCACCGTAATAATTCTTGAAAATCCATTCGCTCACTCCACTGCCACCTGGCGTTGGGCAAATTGTCAAAACTACCCACATAACCAACTGGCGCACAAGCACAAGCAACTGGTCTGCACCAATACCAAACATCAAGAAGATAGCATTAACTACCATATAGCGGGAAATCCATGACAGAGATGTTGCAAAAAATGCCCTCAACCACCATAGAAAACTTTTTCTTCTTAATTCCCGAGCGGTAACTATGATATTATCGCCCATGTCAATAGCAGCCTTATGCCACCTGGTCAATATCTTTAATGAAAATATCTTGTCAAAAGCAATTTTCAAAACTTGCGGCTTGATAAATATTCCCCAAAATAGGATTGCAGTCCACAAAGCCAATCCGCAATACACTACCCAAAAGGCAATTTTCAAGGTTGCGGTAAAGTCAGCAGGACCGTTACCAAAAAACTGGTCAAATGGGAATATAAGCATGGCAATCGGGCATGCCACAACGAAAAACAACTCATCAAGGAAAAGTGTTGACATCATTATAGTTGTTGACCGTCCTAACCGAAGGCCCTCTCCTTTCAGATATATAAGGCCGAAACTGCTACCTCCTACTGTTGATGGTGTTACAGCAGAAGTAAACTCGCAAAGCATATTTACACGTAATGCCTGTCCCCATGTAATATCGTGGTCTGTTAGAGAACGGAAACGCCATGTAAGACCAAAATCACGCCCCATCATAAAGAGCCACGCCAGCAAGAAATAGTACAGCGTTGACATAGAAAAATCAATGCTGTCAAGCGAAAGGCTCTGATAGTCGCGCATAAGCATCCAAAAAACAGCAATCAGTCCAACTACCACAGGAACAATGACATATAAAGGATTCAACAAACTTTTCGCCTGCTGAAATTCAGAATGCGTTTTTTTTCTTGATTTATGTTTAAATATCATCTAACTTTCTTTTTCAAAAACATAGGAGTTAGCATCTTCAGAGAAACACACTCCACAACACGCAAACTACCCTATATTATGCAAAAGTACACAAAAAATACGAGATTTTTGCGTACTTTTGTACTGAATCCAAAATATGAAATAACATGTTCCGCTATATTTCTTTAATTTTTGCAATTATCACTTGCCAAGCAGCATTTTCCGCAAGTTTTTTATCCCCAGATCAATTTATAGACGGCGGAAACTACTATCCTGGCACCGAATATAGTTACAACATCTATATTCCAGACGGTTATACAGGGGAAAAAGAGGCTTGTCTTTATCTCGGCTTTGACGGGATTCTCTGCAATGCGCCTAAAGTCTTTGACGAACTAATAACAAAAGGCGCAATGCCTCCTGTTATTGGCGTATTTGTAAATCCTGGAATTATAAAAACAGACGACGGCTCTGTCATCAGATATAACCGCAGCAATGAGTATGACAGCACAGACAACCGACTTGCTCTCTGGGTGAAAAATGTACTACTCAAAGATGTCAGAAAATATAAATTACCGAACGGAAAAACCTTGAAACTATCAACGAACCCTGACGACTGCGCAGTCTTTGGAGCGAGTAGCGGCGGTATTGCAGCATTTACCCTCGCATGGCATCGACCGGATATGTTTCATAGGGTTTTCTCCGCTGCCGGTTCTTTCGTTTCAATGAGGGGTGGACACAATCTGCATGCTCTTATCCGCAAAACAGAACCTAAGCCTCTAAAAATATTCATTCAGGACGGCTCTGAAGACGCTTGGAATCCCCTCTTCGGACATTGGTATGAGGGCAATAAAATACTGGTTTCGGCTCTGGAATTTGCGGGATACGACATTCGCTGCGACTGGACAGAAACAGGCCACAGCATTAGCCGTGCAAACGAAATTTTCAGCAACGTTATGCGTTGGCTTTGGAAAGACCATAGTAATCCTATTAAAGTCGGTCAAACCAGAAACGATTTTCTTTCATCACTTCTCATACCTGAAGAAAACTGGGCTTTAACGATCCAAGAACCCAAAACATCCTCAAAATCGGCAATATACCCAGGAGGTAGTCTTGAAGCATTTGCAAAAGACGGAGATAATATGATTTGGCAGGCAGTCTTGGACAAATCGGGCAAACACCTTTATGAGCAACGCTTTTACGCCCTACATTCATACGATAATCTTCCTGTAAAAGTTTATGACCTTACTTTTGACAGTAACGGAAATCTATATGCCGCAACCAATTGGGGAATACAAATATGCGACCAAAATGGCAGAGTAAGAGGTATTATTCATATTCCAAACGGTTTGACTGCGTCTTCAATAGAAATCACAGACGGCAAAATAAATGTTCAGACTGAAAAGGGGGCGTTTTCAAGAAAAATGAATATTCTGAAACCTAACGGCACTCCTAAATCTCAAGGTCAAGGATAAAAATAAAATTAATATGTTTGACTTTCAGCCATAGTTTTACTAATTTTACGAAGTAAAAACTCTACCAATATGAATATCAATTCTGTAAATCTCATAACATTTTCTCCAACAGGAACATCTAAAAAAGTCGGCAAGGCAATAGCAAAAGGCTCTGGCTTTCACAACATTAACAATTTCGACCTTACACTCAAAGAGGTTGAATTTAAACAATTCGAAGCAAAAGACCTTGTTGTCGTTACCGCCCCAATCTATGGCTGTCATATTGCACCAACCGCTCTTGCAAGGATGCAAGGGCTTAAGGCTGACGGATCTCCAACAGCCGTCGTAGTTGTTTACGGAAACCGCGACTACGAAAAGGCTTTGGCTGAATTTGCTGTATTTCTATCTGATAGAGGTTTTAATATCATTGCAGGCGGAACTTTCATTGGAGAGCATTCTTACAGCAACGAAAAATATCCTATCGCTGTAGGGCGACCCAACGCCAATGACCTCAAATTTGCAGAAGAATTTGGAAGAAAAATTTGCAAAAAAATTACCGACGCAAAAAACTACAATGACATTACTCCAGTTAATGTTCTAAAGATAGAGCGCCCCGAACAATCTTTTATATCTAAGTTGAAATTCATCTTTAAGGTTATCAAACTCAAACGTAGCAAAAAACCAATGCCGCGCATTCCTTCCGTTGATGAAAGTCTTTGCGAGCATTGTGGATATTGTGCTGCTCATTGTCCTACTGGAGCAATAACAAAGGGGATGGAAGAAAAAACAGACCCTGAAAAATGTATAAGATGCTGTGCATGCGTCAAAGGGTGCCCCAAAAAAGCAAGAACCTTTGAGTCCCCTTTCGCTGAAATCATACACTCTTCATTCACTGAGCAAAAAGAAAATAAAACGATACTATAAAATAAAAGGTTGCATTTCTGCAACCTTTTTTACCTTTTAGAAACGGAATCCTAAAGTAGCCACAATCTCGTGGTTGGTATCTTTTACATCCGCTGACGGAGAATAGATTGGTTTACCTCTATCAGGAATATCCGGAGAGAAGGCATAATATTCACTGTTTCTTTGATTATAGATGTACGCAAAGTCTGCATAGAACGCTCCAGCCCTAAATCCAAAACCAGCAGTTACATATTGATTATTCTTATCAATAGTATAGGCAAGTGTTGTTCCAGAAGTCATTACATTCAACTGATTGTTACGAATCTCATCTGAGAAAGGAGAAGTTGAATATGAATAACCCGCACGAACACTGAATTTTGGTGTTACTCTCACCTCACCACCAACACGAATTGTTTCCATTGGCTTATAGTAGGCATTAATTGCATCAGTTATACTTAAATCTTCTCTTCCTCCAAACAACACCTTCATATTTTGGTACGCTGTATGCTCAAAGTCAACACTCAAAATGGCACGTCCTCCAAGCACACCTGCCAAACTACCAATTACCTTCCATGGTGTTCTTACTGTAAAGTCAGTAACATTCACATATCCTTCATCTGTATATGCATCACCTCTGATAATATTACCATTTGAAGCGTTAAGATTATAGTTTGTGCCGGCAACATACTCTGATGTCATAGAGTAACGAGTTGGGGTATGGAATGCAAGGCCTATTCTAAGTTCATTAATAGGCTTTAAAATTACTCCTAATTTAAAGTTTACACCTGTACCATATAAATTCAAAGAGTTCTCAAGGCTCCAGTTTGCAGTGCCGTTTAGCAATATTGAGCCATCTGCGTTCCCTGGCACAACAGCATTGTTTACTGTTTCTTCGTAATAAGTATATTGCGAGAAATTCACATCCTCTATACCAATGCTCGCTCCCCAATATAGAACGTTCAAAGCATTACCGCCAAAACTGATTGTATATTCATCAATTTGCCCAGACTCATCAACAAGGAATGAGTTATAGCCTTTAGAATTTTCTCCCATAAGTCCAACAAAATCACGGTCTCCATTTGTTGGGTTAATAAGGTATGAATTATATGCAAGTATGCTCATCCAAGGAGCATTGGAGTCAAGATATGGATTATACTTATCTTTAATTGCCCCCAAGTCATCTTTAGTAAATTTTGTTGCATTAGTCTGACCAGCAACAAAATTTGTCAAAGATGTTGAGATACCGTCAATCGCACCACTATAAGTGCGGCGGAAATCAGCCTTCTTATTATACGAGAATCCCCAGTTAAAGTTCTTCAAGCCACTTGAATTTGTCCGATAAACCCCAATGTAACCAATATTGTTGAAATTGAAATCATTCTCATTCATTTTGTCAATTCCAGCATTAGTAGTAACCTTGGAATTTCGAAACGTGCCATCAAGAGTCAAGCCTATATCAGAACTTCTATAAATTCCTATACCGCCGGGGTTCTGATTCAGAACCGACATATCCCCACCCAAAGCACCAAATGCTCCTGCCATTGACATAAAACGAGCAGTACCTCTCAATTCCTGTTGAGAAAGGGAATAAGCGTCAAAAACACTCTGTGACCAAGAGATTGAGGCTGTTGCCAGCATTGCCGCCAACAAATAAAATTTATTTCGCATATTCATTGTCTTCTAATTTTTTGTTTAACTAACGTCTGCCTCCGCGATGACCACTTGAACTGCCACCTCCGAAACTTCCTCTACCACCACCGTATGAACCTCTGTTACCTATAGAAGAACCTCCTCTATAACCGGAGCCTCTATTGTTGTCTATACGTGAAGGTCTGTTATTGTAATCTGTTCTATTATTCTGAAAACGATCTCCCCTGTTCGAGTTAAATCTGTCACCCAAATCAGAATTGAACCGGTCATTCCTGTTAGAATTATAGCGGTTTTCTCTATTTATAGAATTGCTGCCATCTCCCCTATATGAATTTCCTCCGCCTCTATATCCGTTATAATTTCTGTTACCACTACCTGAGGTTCCTACATTCTCTCCTCTATTCCAACTTTTATTTGGTCTGCGATTGTTATTCCTATTACCATTATATATTCCATTAACCCTATTTACTCTGCCCTTGTTTCCATAATGATAGCCGGAAACGCCACCAAAGTTAGAGCGACCTCCCGCTGTATAACGGTGACGATGAACAGGACGATAATAACCCGGGTGATAGTGAGGATAATAGTGGCCAGGATACCAGCAATGATGGTGATGACCATACCAGTAACCAGGACCCCAATAAGGATCATACCAACTATTCGTATAGAACCACGGATCCCAATATCTCCAATTATAATATGGAGAATAATAAGGGTAATTCCAATACCAACTTGACGAAGAACCGGCAAGGTAACCTAAAGCAAAGCCGAAATCATCAAAAGTATAGATATTAGAAGGGTTTCCGACGTATATATTCACATCACCTGCATAATATAGTGTTTTCAAATCCTCATCATCCGAACCCTTGACAATATCAGGATTGTCGAAACGCTCTATACGCTCGGTATATTCAAAGACCTGACCATCGGATTCTGATTTTTTTGATCTGGAAAGAGTGTCTGGCGATGCATATATTCCTCCTCGACGGTTATATTCATCAACATCTCGTCCGCCGCCATAGTCCTCATACTTCGTTCCTGAAAATTCATCTTCTTCAATATACTCTACCTTCTTTTTCTTTTCTTTGACTTCTTTCTCCTTGGAAGAGTCATAATATATATCATCATAAAAATCCTGTGCGAACGTTAATCCGCCTGAAATCATGAACGCCAATAATAATGCTGCAAACTTTTTCATAATATAGCCTCCTATTATTTAAATTAATGACCCTTTAAATACTTAAAGGTTTAATTTCTAACCAAAGATATCATTATTTTTTATGAAATAATAGCATTTAGTTATCGTTTTTTTAATTTTTATGAAACTAATAAAGGTAAAAAGCGTTTGTTAACGAATTATACTCTTCTGTCTTTGCGCCATTATCACTACTTATAACTAATCTGGAAATAACTGGTTTTACCTCTTTTTTTGAAAATTCCCATAAGACACGTTTTACCGCTTTCCCTTTTTTAGTTAGGACTTCCGTCTTCCTTTTCAACCAAAGATTGGCTTCTCCTGCACAAAAAAGAAATTTGTCAGCACTGGCAGCCGGTGCTATAATTGAAAGCGTTCCCGATTCAGAAAGCAATTTCGAAGATTTATTGAACAATACTTCAAAAGGTAAAGATTCATACTGCCTCGCCACACTCCTTCGCTCATCAGGAGAATAGACCTTCTCTGTAAAAAAAGGCGGATTCGACACTATTGAATCGAACTTAATTTCACTTTTAAACTCAGCATAATCACAAACAAATGCTGACAATCTGTCACCCCAAAGGGAGTTGGCAAAATTCCCTTTGGCTTCTTCGACTGCGACTGCATCAATATCAATTGCAAAGATGCGAGCATTCAAATTTCTTTGTGCAATCATCAGGGAAATAAGCCCCGTTCCGCAACCAATGTCAAGAACATTACTGGCATTTTCAACGTCACACCAGGCACCGAGCAAAACTCCATCAGTTCCTATTTTCATTGCACTGCGTGACTGGTTTATCGAAAATTCTTTAAATCGGAATATATTTTCAGCCATATATCTTTATTAAAAAAATGAGGATGCGACATCTACACACCCTCATCATTTATATTTAATTTAGTTTTTGTCTTCTTCTGGAACAGGAGGTGGTACCACACTGTTCTCCTCTTCAGACTTTTCCGCATCCGCATCAACGCGACCCTTTTCTTCATTAGAAGCAATGATTTCATCAACTCTCGAAGACCAAGCCCTCTTACCAAAAATATTCTCTACATCTTCAGTATAGATAACTTCTCTGTCAAGAAGAATAGATTTTAACTTATGGTGTCCCTCTGCATATTCAAGGAGCAACTGCTTTGCTCTCTCATACTGCTCTGCAATAATTTTTGACACTTGACTGTCAATAACCTGAGCACGAGATTCACTATAAGGTTTCGAGAAACCAAATTCTTGTCCAGTTGAATCGTAGTAACAAACATTAGGCAACGCATCACTCATACCAAAATACGCGACATATGAATAAGCCTGCTTAGTTACCCTTTCAAGGTCATTTGCCGCACCAGTAGAAATGTGCCCTACAAACAAATCTTCCGCTGCACGACCGCCGAGAGTAGCACAAATCTCATCAAGGATAGCCTGTTTCGGAGTAATTTGACGCTCTTCTGGCAAATACCAAGCAGCACCAAGAGCCTTGCCACGGGGAACAATAGTTACCTTAATTAAAGGGTTGGCATATTTCAAGTGCCAACTGATTGTTGCATGACCTGCTTCGTGACAAGCAATTGTTTCTCGCTCTTCCTTTGTTGTAACCTTTGAACGCTTCTCAAGACCACCAACAATACGATCCACAGCATCCATAAAATCTTGCTTTTCAACTGCAGTTTTACCATTTCTCGCTGCAATCAGCGCTGCCTCATTGCAAACATTTGCAATATCAGCACCTGAGAAGCCCGGCGTTTGGCGAGAAAGAAGGTCAACATCAACAGATGAATCAATCTTAACATTTCTAAGGTGTACAAGGAATATTTCTTTTCTATCCTTAATATCTGGTAGATCCACATAAATCTGACGGTCAAAACGGCCAGCCCTTAGCAAAGCCTTATCGAGAATATCAGCACGGTTAGTTGCTGCCAAAACAATGATACCGCTATTTGTCCCAAAGCCGTCCATTTCTGTAAGCAACTGGTTAAGAGTGTTTTCACGCTCATCATTTGAACCCATATTAGGATTTTTACCACGAGCACGCCCAACAGCATCAATCTCATCAATAAAAATGATACACGGTGCTTTCTCTTTCGCTTTTTTGAACAAATCTCTGACACGAGATGCACCTACACCAACAAACATCTCAACGAAATCAGAACCAGAAAGAGAGAAGAATGGTACATTTGCTTCACCGGCAACTGCCTTTGCAAGCAAAGTCTTACCAGTTCCTGGAGGGCCCACAAGCAATGCACCCTTAGGAATTTTACCTCCCAAATCGGTATATCTCTGCGGATTTTTAAGGAACTCAACGATTTCCTCAATCTCCGTTTTCGCTTCATAAAGACCGGCAACATCTTTAAATGTCACATTTGTCCCATTGCCCTTATCAAACAACTGAGCCTTTGACTTGCCTACGCTGAATATTCCGCCACCTGCTCCATCGCTGCCTTTCGACATACGCTTGAAGAGGAAGAACCACAAAGCAACAAGCAAAATAATCGGCCCAAAACTAAAGAGAAAAGCACTAAAACCTCCGGATGTTGTGTACTTATAACTTCCAGTAAATACCTTGTCCTCTTTCCACTGCTCAATTTTCTTAGAAACAGCATCTGCCGACGGAGCCTGACTTACAATCCTTACATTCTTTTTAACATTGGCATTTTTCGGCAATTCTTTCCCGAAAATATCTCTTGCCATATTTTCAGTAACCTTGGCTTTAACCTCTCCATCTGACTTACTGATTTCCATATCTGTTACTCCTTTTTGGAGCACATATCCTTCAAATTCAGACCAAGAGACTTCCTTTTCAACCGAAGAATCGTTCATATACCAGAAGCCCACAAGCACAGCCCCTATAATGGCATACATCCAAAAAAGATTGAAAGTAAATCCTACTACCTTTTTCTTAATATTTTTATCCTTCATATCAATTCAAATTAATCCAAGTCAGGAATTTCCTCAATCTTAGCGTCGTTCCACAACTGCTCAAGATTGTAATATTCTCTAAACTCAGGTAAAAAAACATGGACGAACACGTTGCCATAATCTATGACAATCCATTGTGCATTGCGATAACCATCATAGTTATAAGGTTTTACACCCAGATTTCCATGAACGTATTCCCTGATAGAGTCAGCAATTGCAGAAACCTGCATTGTTGATGATCCTTCACAAATAATAAAATGCTCTGTAGAAACTGATTCAAGACTTGTCAAATCAACGTGGGAAATTTTTTTCCCTTTTCTTTCCTGAACTCCTTCTACTATCGCGTTCAATAATTCTTTACTTCTATCCATCAAATAATTTTATGTCTTCTTAATTTGGTAAAACAATTGCCAATGTATATTATTATGCGTACAAAGTTATAAATTTTACCGCACACTTCGCTATAAATCGGCTAAACTAAATATATATTATAAATAAATAACAAAAACTATGCCAAAAGAGTTTCTGTCATACTAAAAAGACAGAGACTTAAAAGTCATAAAACCTTGAGACCCCCCTCGCCACACACTCATAAATATTATTCATTCATCCGTAGTATAAGTAACCCACTTGCTCCTACAGAGCGATTATTAGGCTAATGTATTTCGTCCGCCACACGGAATGAAACGACACAAATCGCGGATGCTTATTCAAAGCGTCCATACGACAAATACCGTATAATAAACTAAAAATCACCTATTTGCATAAACGCAATGCAAATGTATCCGCCACGCATGAACAAAAAGAGGGCAACCTTAAAGCTTTATAGCTTTTGGGTCGCCCTCTTTTATCTTGTTGTAAGATATATACTATCCGTATTGGATAGTACCGTCTTCGTTTCTATATTGGTCAAAACTCTTTTCGTATTGGTCCATAGCACGCAAACTCATACCCATGCTTGAGAAACCGCCATCGTGGTAAAGGTTCTGCATAGTCACCTTACGTGTCAAATCGCTGAACATAACAACACAGTAGTCTGCACATTCGTCAGCATCAGCATTACCAAGAGGAGACATTCTGTTTGCAAAGTCCATAAGTGATTCCATTCCCTTAACACCGCTACCTGCTGTTGTCATTGTTGGAGATTGAGAAATAGTGTTGATTCTAACACCTTTCTCGCGACCGTAAATATAACCGAAACTACGAGCAATTGACTCGAGCAAAGCCTTTGCATCTGCCATATCATTGTAACCAAACAATGTGCGTTGTGCTGCAACGTATGACAAAGCCAAGATACTACCATTATCGTTGATTGCATCCAACTTCTTTGCAGATTGAATCATCTTGTGGAATGATACCGCAGAAATATCCAATGTCTTGTTCAACAAATCGTAGTCAAGATCATCATATAGTTTTTTCTTACGAACGTTTGGAGACATACCAATTGAGTGGAGAACGAAATCAATCTTTCCACCGAGAATTTCCATAGACTTTTGGAATACCATTTCCAAGTCCTCGCAGTTTGTTGCATCGGCTGGGATGATTTCTGCATTCAACTTCTCGCCAAGTTCGGAAATCGTACCCATACGAACCGCTACTGGAGTATTTGATAGCGTTACTACTGCGCCTTCCTCTACGGCTCTCTCAGCCACTTTCCAGGCAATACTATTAGAGTTTAGGGCTCCGAAGATTATACCTCTTTTACCCTTCAAAAGATTATAACTCATATAATTATTTTTTGGTTGTAATTATTTTTACCGTCGCAAAGATACGAACTTTTCCCTTTACAGCAAAACATTCTGCACAACTTTCGAAGTTGTGTGCAAAACCAGCCTTGTAAAAAGACAATAAAAAAAACCGGATTTAAACCGGTCTAATACGTTTTTTAATACGAAATTATCTATATTCCTTCAATTCGCTCTGCAATTTTTGCTTCGCAAAAAATATTCTACTTTTAACTGTTCCCAATGGAAGATGCATCTGCTCGGCTATCTCCTGATACTTATATCCGGAAATGTGCATAACAAATGGCACGCGATACTCCTCTTGCAATGATTCAACGACAGATGTTACCTCAGACATTGCATAAGAATTATCTGGAGTTTCCGAACTTTCCAACTGGTTTAGATTCAATTGATACAAGTCCTCTGTTTTATCAACGACGGTCTGCGTTCTTACTTGATAAAAATATTTCTCATAATCGTAAATACCCAACTCTTGAAATTGGAATCATCAACATATTTTTCCTCGTTTACTAACGCCTTACACGTCGTATCTTGCAATAAGTCATGTGCGTCATCATAATTGGAGGTCAACTTCATCGCAAATGAAAACAAATTGCTCTGAATATCCATTAATCGCTTTTGAAAATCTGACTGTGCCATAACATATAATTTACGGTGCAAATATAATCACTTAAACGTGTTTAAAAAATTTATAAGCAATTATTTTATCCCTTTTTATAATTATTAAGTGTTACATCATAACAATTTACTCAAAATCCCAAACCTAAAGGACTTAAAGAACCGACAGAATCAAGGGAATAGCCCATTTTATGTATAATTATAAACACAAGCCAATTAATAATTTATCGAAACTTTTCACAAAACTTAAAGATTGCCCGCAAAACCAGCCCAATCCACCAGCCTCAACAACCCTAATACCTTTCTTATTAAGAGAAAGACTTTTTACAAAAGTAGTCAAAATCAACCACAAATACCAACAAAAATGCCGAATTATATTAATACAACGAAGCAAAATCTAAGCAAAATAGATTTTAGGGAATCTTTATAGGTTGAATTATAGAAATATTTTTTGAGCTCTCTCTCTTAATAAGAAAAATGGCACAAATATATGACAATATTGACCTTAAATTTGAAAAAGGTTTACAAGATATCATAACCAATACTGGAGTTGCAAGAGTCGATTTCTGTGTAGGCTATTTCAATTTGCGCGGTTGGAATTTGATTTGCAATCACATTGATACATTAGAAGGTGATTTTGTTGATGAAGAATCACAAACTCAACCAATTCATCGCGTTTGTCGTTTAATTATTGGAATGCATAGGCCTCCTGAAGAAATAATCAGGCAGCTTTATTCTCAATCAGACACTATACCAGATGCTAAATTTGTCAGAGAGCAGAAACTAATAATGGCCAGGAACTTCCGGAAGCAATTACTTTTAGGTCTGCCAACTGCAAATGACGAATGGACTTTGAGAAGACTTTCTGCCCAAATGAAAGAAGGGAAAGTCGTTGTTAAACTATATTTAAGAGAATCTCTTCACGCCAAACTATACTTAGCACATAGGCCTAATGACAATTTTAACAAGATACAGGCTATTTTAGGTAGTAGCAACCTTACTTATCATGGTTTGACCAAACAAGGCGAACTTAATGCTGAATTTGCTGACAGCGACAATGCCAAGAAATTAGCGAACTGGTTTGATGATAGATGGAATGACAGATTTTGTATCGATATTACTCAAGAACTAATTGAAATAATCGATAATAGTTGGGCTGGAGAACAAATTATTCCTCCGTACTATATTTACTTAAAAATTGCGTATATCCTAAGTCAAGATGCCCGCTCTGGAATCAATGAATTCACCTTAACGCCTGAATTCAGAAAAGAACTTTTTGATTTTCAACAAACAGCGGTAAAGATTGCAGCTCGCCATTTGAGAAATGAAAAGCGAGGCGGTGCCATGATTGGTGATGTTGTCGGTCTTGGAAAAACCATAACTGCCTGTGCAATAGCAAAACTTTATGAAACCACTTTTGCAAGTAGCACTCTTATTATTTGCCCTGCAAACTTGCAAGACATGTGGAAAAAGTATGCTATTAAATATGATATGAAAGTCGAAATAATGTCAATGGCTAAACCTATTGATGTTGAAACTGCTCGATATTTCAGACTGATAATAATCGATGAAAGCCACAACTTAAGGAATGGTGGTAGCGGTTCTCGATATAGAAACATCAAAAAACTAATTGACCATCAGAGCAGCAACGTGCTTCTACTAACTGCCACTCCTTATAATAAGGATTTCCGCGACCTTAGCAACCAGTTACGTCTATTTATTAGCGATGACCAAGATTTGGGTATTCGCCCTGAAGCATATATTAGAAAAATTGGAGGAGAGCGTCAATTTTTGCAGAGACATAGCGAAGTATTTATAAGAAGTATAGCCGCTTTTGAGAAAAGCGATGAAATTGAAGACTGGAACGAATTAATGAAACTATTCTTGGTTAGAAGAACAAGAACTTTCATCAAGGAAAATTATGCTAAAACAGACCCTGAAAACGGCAGAAAATACTTGCAATTCCCTGACGGTAAGAAATCGTATTTTCCAAACCGTATTCCAAAGGCAATTAAATTTAAAACAGAGCCAAAGGACCAATACTCTCGTCTTTATTCTGAAGAGATGATTGATTTAATGGAATCTCTCGAATTGCCAAGATATGGGCTTTCTCACTATATCAACGATAAAAATGCTGAAAATGCAACTACGCCAGAAAAGCAGATTTTAGAAAATCTTTCTCGTGCTGGACAAAGAATGATGGGTTTTGCAAAATCAACGTTCTTTAAACGTATTGACAGTAGCGGTTTTTCTTTCTTGCTCACTCTTTACAGGCATATCGTTAGAAATATGGTCTTTATATACGCTTTAGACAACAAACTGGAACTGCCTATTGGTGACGAAAATGCTCTCCCAGAAGACTTCCTCGACGATAATGACCCTAATGATGTCCTACTAGGCGATAGTGTGAATCATAGTTCTTCTGGCGAAATTAATATTCCAACTGACCTTAAAACATATATGGAAAAGGCTAAGGAATATTATGAAGTAATTTCTCAGAAAAACAATGTTTCCTGGATTAACGGAAAGTACTTCAAAAAGACCCTAAAGCAGAAACTTAAAAAGGACTGTGATACCATATTGCAAATGATTAATCTTTGCGGAAAATGGGAGGCTGATAAAGACCAGAAAATTAATGAGTTGGAAAAATTGCTTTGCAAGACTCACAAAAACGAGAAAGTTGTTGTGTTTACTCAATATTCTGATACTGCGAACTACATCTACCGACAGTTGGCAAAACGCAAAATCGGCCAGGTTGCAATCGTTACCGGGAATTCCGACAACCCTACTGCAATTGTGGAGAAATTCTCCCCTATCAGTAACGACAAACCTGATACACCAGCCGAAAGTCAATATAGGATTGTTATTGCAACCGATGTACTTTCTGAAGGACAGAACTTGCAGGACAGCCATATTATAATAAATTTTGATTTGCCATGGGCTATTATCAGGCTTATCCAGCGTGCGGGACGTGTGGACCGTATTGGTCAGAAGGCAAATGAAATATTCTGCTACTCTTTCTTTCCTGCGGAAGGTGTGGAAAAAATTATTTCTTTAAGGAAGCGCCTCAACGACAGAATAAATGCCAACGCAAATATTGTTGGTTCTGATGAAATTTTCTTTGAAGGCAATGAAAAGAACCTCAAAGACATGTTCAATGAAAAAAGTGGCGTGCTCGACGAAGAGGAAGACAGCGACGTTGACCTTTCTTCTCAAGCTTTTCAAATTTGGAAAAACGCAATCGATGCTAATCCTAAATTGGCCAAGGTTATTCCAGCCTTAGGAAACATGATATACTCAACCAAAGCTGTTGACAGCAATTCTGAAAGCGGTGTGATTACGTATGCAAAGACATATAACGACTTCGACGTTCTCACTTGGCTGAACAATAAGGGTGAGGTAATCAGCCAGTCTCAAAAACGGATACTGTCGGCTCTCGCTTGCAAAGCCGACACTCCAGCAACACAGCCTCTCGGCAATCATCACGAACTCGTTGCATCGGCTATTAAGCGTATTATGGATGAAACTACTGCTGCTCCTATTGGAGGAATACTAGGAAACAGATTCAGTACTCGTTACAGGATTATTGATTTGCTCGAACATTATTACGAACAAAACACAAATATATTCTACTCTGAAGAGCAGAAAGAAGATTTGAAATTGGCTATCGACGATATCTACAATTATCCTTTACTGGAAACTACCAAATTGGCATTAGGACAAATGCTACGCCGTAGTCAGAGCAATGATGAAATTGTTGAATACGTTAGTGAACTGCGAAAAGACGGGAATCTATGTCGAAAACCTGAAAACGAAAATATCAACAAAGACCCTTCTATTATTTGCTCTCTTGGTTTACGTTTAGATAATTAGAATTTAACTATGCTAAATAAAAAACAATTCATATCGCTTATTTCTTCTGCTGATTTTAAAGAACTATTCATTTCAGAATTGGGATGGAATATGTTCCGTGGGTCTGCAGTACTGCCAACTATCGCGGTTGATGAGGTTGGATATAACTTCACTTCTATAGCCGAAAGAAATGGTTTCCAGATTATTACTTGCTCTGTTGACACCATTCCTACAAACAGCATTTGCAAGAAAATTGATACCAAACTCCGAAGACAGGCTAATGACTATATTGCAATTTACCAACTAAAAGACTCTGACCACCACCTATGGGTAGTGCCAGTAAAGTCTAACGAAAAACGAGATTTGGTTCTTGTTGAATATGAAAACGCTCAAAAAGCGGACTTACTATATTCTAAAATAGATGGTTTCTCTTTTGACCTTGGGGAAAGCACAACTATTGTTGACCTTAGGGCAAAGGTACAAGGTGCTTTTGCTGTCAATTCGGAAAAAATTACAAAGGATTTCTATTCGGGCTTTAGAAAAGAGCATTCCGCTTTCGTGAAATTTATTTCCGGTATTGATGACCATTTAAATGATAAGGATAACAAAAATAAGCAATGGTACACGTCAATTATGCTTAACAGATTGATGTTTTGCTACTTCATTCAAAAGAAAGGTTTTCTAAACCTCGACTTTGACTACTTGCGACACAAACTCGAATGGGTTAGCAAAGAAAAGGGTGAAAATAATTTCTTCTCTTCTTTTTATCGGGGCTTCCTGGTGCAACTTTTCCACGACGGACTGAACGCTCCTGTACATAATGCCAAGTTTGAACAAATATATGGTAAAATTCCATACCTCAACGGAGGTATGTTCGACACTCATTTCCTCGAAGAAAAGTATCCTGAAATAGAAATTAAGGACGAAGCTTTTATACGCCTATTTGACTTCTTCGACACTTGGAGATGGCACCTCGACACTCGAATAACGGCGTCGGGTAAGGATATTAACCCCGACGTTCTCGGATATATATTTGAACAATATATCAACGACCGCGCTCAAATGGGGGCATACTATACTAAAGAAGATATTACAGAATATATTGGCAGAAACTGCATTTTGCCCTTCCTTTTCGACAAAGTGGCAGAAAAGGAGAAAGCTACTTTTAAGCCTGACGGTTTTGTTTGGAGCACTTTAAAAAACAGCGGTGACAAATATATCTTTGACGCAGTAAAGAAGGGATATAGCCATTTGGGCGAGATACCCGAAAATATCAGCCGTGGCATAATAACTGATGCTATGCGTAAGGAGTACAGCGAAACGCCTGTTGGAGAACTGCCAGAATCTCATATTCCTTTGTCAGAACTGAGAAGCGAATGGAATAAACCGACCCCCGAAAAATGGGCTTTGCCTACAGAAATATGGCGTGAAACGATTGAAAGGCTCCAGCGCTGTGAAAGCATTATCGGCAAAATAAAAGGCGGTGAAATAAATTCTATCAATGATTTCATCACCTATAATCTCGACATTCGCTCATTCACTCTCGACTTGCTTTCTTCCGCCGACAATTCATTTATTAGGCATTTCTATGAGGCTCTGCAAGGTATTACGATTCTTGACCCAACTTGCGGATCAGGCGCATTCCTGTTTGCGGCTATGAATATCCTTGAACCGCTCTACGAAACTTGCATTGAGCACATGCAGGAAAACCCGACGCACTTCAAGAAAGAACTTTCAGAAATAAGCGACACGTACCAGTCAAACATCCAGTACTTTATCTTCAAATCTATCATCTTACGTAATCTTTACGGAGTTGACATCATGGTTGAGGCAACCGAAATTGCTAAATTGCGTCTGTTCCTGAAAATGGTTGCGGTTGTTGACGTTGACCGACGAAAGCCAAACCTTGGTCTGGATCCGCTGCCAGATATCGACTTCAATATCCGCTGTGGCAACACACTCGTAGGCTATGCCAACGAGGAACAGCTTCTTGAGACACTTCGTGTAAACAAAGAAAACAGCCTTTTCTTTGAAGATGAAATTGCACAGTTTAGGAAAAAAATTGAAGATGAGCTAAACACAATTTCCAAGACATACAACACATTCAAGTGTTTACAACTTGAACAAGAAATAAATCAAACTGAATTCAAAATAGCAAAAGCAGAATTACAAAAAAGATTGACAATTCTTAATGCTCTTTTGAATGAGCAATTATTCGACTCTGAACACCAAGAAATCACTGGAAATCGAGAGCAAATTTTTAATAAATGGCTTAAATCGCATCAACCTTTTCATTGGCTTGCGGAATTTTACCAAATAATAAAAGGAAACGGCGGCTTCGACGTAATTATAGGTAACCCTCCGTATGTAGAATACTCAAAAGTGCGTAATGACTACCAGATTTCTAATTATGAAACTGTAACGTGCGGAAACTTATATGCTTATGTAATAGAAAGATGCTTTGGCATTTCTAATAGTTCTGTCATAGGAATGATTATTCCTACCAGTTCTATTTCAACAGATAGGATGAAACCATTGCAACATATTTTGTTTTCTCATACAATATTTTATTCTACTTATGGATTTAGACCAGCCAAACTGTTTGATGGTGGTACAAGCGCAAATATACACCTTTCTATCTGCATACTAAATGACTATTCAAATAGTCATTTAGCAACTAATCATATAAAATGGAATGCTACATTCAGGAATGTTTTATTTCAATCAGCGTTATATTATACTGGTCCTGAAAACTCTTTAAATTCATTCTTTAACAAAACTATTCGTTCAAAGAACGAGATTCAAGACAAAATTTTGGTTAAACTAACCACTAAAGAACAAATAAGCAAATACTTATCCGTTTCTAAGCATAATGTTTACTATCGTTCAACTGGTGGGCTGCATTATCGTGTTGTAACTTTGTTCCCGACATATTCGAGAAAAGAAGCATTTTTTTCTTTTGAGAAAAATAATGATGAGATTATATTTTGTGCACTTGCATCTAACCTCTGGAATATGTTCTACTACTCAATGGCAAATTGTTTAGATGTATCAAAAAATGATATTCTATATTTCCCTATTGGAATAAAAGAGATGACAGATAAAACAAAACAAGATTTACATCAATTGTCTTTAATGTTGAATAATGACTTATTAAAAAATAGTCGTACTATTATAAGACATTATGAGAACATCGGAGATGTAGAATGTCCTAATGTATCTATGAGGTTGTCCAAGCCGATAATCGATGAAATTGATAAAGTTCTCGCGGGGCATTATGGATTTACAGATGAGGAACTTGACTTTATCATCAACTACGACATAAAATACCGCATGGGTGATGAATTAGGCAATGAGTAATGGATTATCTTGGCAATACTGAATTGATAAAGCTGCAGAAGACTGCATTTTTCGCACCAGGGAAGATATCCCCATCCTCGGTGCTTCCGTGCTATGACTGGGCGAATGAGATGGTGCGTCAGGGGCAATGCGTTATAAGCGGATTCAAATCTAAACTGGAACGTGACGTATGGAATTTCCTAATAAAAGGCAGTCAGCCGATAATACTTGTGCAGTCGCGGAAGCGACACAGCTCTGTACGAAAAGAACTGGAGGACCTAATCAAATCAGGACGGTTACTGATAGTATATCTTGACAAATGCGATGAGCGCAGCCCATACGCCTCCAAGCACCGCAACGAATATATCGCCACAATCGCCGATAAAATAATATTTGCATCAATAAATAGTCGTCCCTTAAGAATATCTTTTTCAGTTGCTATTCAGTAATTTAGTTTATAAAATTCTTTGATAAATCTGCAAGTTTTAGTACCTTTAGGTCAAGAAACTTGCAGATTTTATGATTAAAAAGACGAATAATATCCCATCTTTATTCAGTAGCCTGTCAGACATGCTTAATCAATCTCACCCACTTTACCAGTTAGCTGACAAAATAGATTGGGAAAAATTTGAAACAGCCTTTCAACCATTATATTGTCAGGACAATGGCCGTCCCGGCAAGCCAATCCGTTTAATGTGTGGTATGCTCATCCTAAAACACCTTCGTAATCTGTCAGATGAGTCATTGGTGGAACAATGGAGCGAAAATGCTTATTATCAGTATTTTTGTGGCATGCAAGAGTTCACTCCGTATGCCCCATGTGCCTCTTCAGAATTAGTCCATTTCCGCCAACGTATCGGTGAAGAGGGGGTTGAACTTATCTTTCAAGAAAGCATTCGTGTGAATAACGAGAATGATGATGACCACCATCATGATACAGCCTTTATTGATTCAACAGTTCAGGAAAAGAATATCACTTACCCCACAGATGCAAAGTTGCATAAAAAGATTGTGAAGAAAGTTCTTGGCCTCGTGAAAAAACTGGGGCTTCCTCTGCGTCAAAGCTACACCTTTGTGCTGAAGCAAATCTATCGTGACCAGCGTTTCCGGAATCACCCCAAAAACAGGAAAAAAGCCCTTAGGGCAGACAGGCGTTTACGTACAATAGCCGGAAGATTAGTCAGGGAGTTGAAGCGTAATCTTAAAGAGAATCACAACTACGACAAATTGCTTGAACTCTTTGAGACCATTCTTTCTCAAAGACGTAATAGCCGAAAAAAGATATATTCCATTCATGAACCTGAAGTACAATGTATCAGCAAGGGTAAAGAACATAAGAAATACGAATTTGGCAATAAGGTATCCATAATACGTTCTGTTACAGGCATTATTCTAGGTGCTATGTCCTTCCGCAATGAATATGACGGTCATACCATCGAGTCTTCCTTAGAACAGGTAGAACGATTAACCGGGCGAAAAATCAAACTGTTGGCAGGAGACAGAGGATACAGAGGCAAAAAGGAAATTAACGGGACAAAGATTATGATTCCCGACGTACCTAAGAAATCAGACAGCCGATATCAGAGGTTGAAAAAACACATGCTTTTCTGCAAGCGTGCAGGCATAGAACCGACAATAGGTCACTTAAAGTCAGATTACCGTTTGGGCCGCAACTTTTATAAGGGTGTGGTAGGAGATGCTGTGAACGTACTTCTCTCGGCAGCAGCATATAACTTCAAAAGAGCTATGAAAGCTCTTTTGGGCATGCTTCAAAAAATATGCGAAATACTGTGTTTAAACAATATCTCGCAAAAAATGGGCTTTTTAAGGGACGACTAAATAAGGATAGTTCCCTATTCCCGATATACGAAAAATATAAGTCAAAATCAGCCATAATCGCAGAAATAATGCACTCCCAAACTGAACCCGCCGGCGGGAATAAAATGCAAATTTTTCCCTGAAGGGGAAAGTAATCATCAGCCTGGGGCAGTGCCCCAGGTAAAATGCAAAAAAATTTTAGCGCTCTGAAAGAGCAGGATTTAACCGTTGCTCCTACAGAGCGTTTTCATGTGTGTTGCGCACCTGGAGCGCTGCCCCAGGCTGGTGAACCGTTGGGCTTCCTGCCCGCAAACGGCATAATTGTTTTAACGGCTCATATCGCGGACACTCTGCAGAGTGTCCCTACTGCGGCATGGGTGTAAAAAACTGATAATCCGTTAACTGTGGGACGAAATGTATTTCGTCCGCCCACGCGGGAATATCCGCAAAAACGGCACATTTTCGGACGCTTGCGGAAATAAAAAAGAGACTGCCTAAAATTCATTAGACAGTCTCTCTCATTTTGGATAAAGCGAATTATTTCAATTTTTCAAGAATGTTTTGCGGAACGCCTGCCTTGTTAACGAGGATACTCATTGTCTTTGCAAGGAAGTATGGTTCTGAAACATAGAAGAATCCTTTATAAACATGGTCTGAATCCCATGAATTCTTCACCTTATAATACTTGTTACCTTTCTGGTCAACTGCCTTTCCAACGATCACCATACCGTGGTCGTCAGTTGTCTCATAATTGTCAAACATTTCCTGTCTTGACTCTTGAGTAACTGTAATTTCCTCTACCGGACCAGTGAAGTCGTACGCCTTGCCTTCCTTCTCTGAATCTTTCAATTTCACCCACTTTGACAATTCAGTACCTTCTTTTGCCTTTTCCAAATCCATTTTTGGCATCAGGGCAACACCGTCATACCACTTGAAGCCCTTTTCGCTAACGTCAGCAGCCCATAGAACTGTAAAACCGTTATCGAGAGCGTTATCAACGATAGCCTTCATTTCTTCAAGCGGAACATTATAATATTGACCGTTCAACCAGTTATCAGGCACTTCAAGAACGAAAGGCTTGTAAAATTCGTGGTGAGTAAAAGAAGAAACTGGCAAATAGTTATCCATATCAAGTCCAAGATACTTTGCAAAAGTTTGCGGTGTATATTCAACTCCATTATATGTAAACTTTTCCGGCTCCTCTCCAAGGTAAGCATCTACGATGCCTTGGTAACCTCTAAACCACGCCTTTGACAATTTCTTATTTGGATTCTTAACAATTTCATTCAAATATGCTGTCAAAACGGCTGCAAGTTCACCATGGTCATGCTTTGGCTCGCCATATTGCAAACCGCTATAAACGCTGTCAGGAACAATACCATACTTGTTCCATACGTATGGAATATCCAAAAGACCGCCACCTTCTGCAAAATGAGTGTCGCCGTAATATCTTACAAACTTTTTAGCCTTATCAAGATAGCAGTGACGAACGATGAACATTTCTGAAAGGTCGAACTCGCCCTTACCTGCTTTCAGCAACTCATCTTCAAGGAAAGAAAGACCTGAAAAACTCCAGCATGTTCCAGACTTGTTCTGATCCTTAACAGAGGTAGTCTGGTTAACCTTAACGTCTGTAAATACAAACGATGTGTCATTTTGCTCTGCTTTTTTCTTCTTTGCCTCAACGTTCATACAAGAGAACACGAGGCAACCTGCCAATAATATTTTTAAACTATTCTTCATATCAATTTTTAATATTCATCCCAAGATTTTATTTCTATATCATCAATTGTGTATTTGCTTATTGCATCGATAAATGCAGAAGCAAGCCTTGCATTAGTAAGCAAAGGAATATTCAAGTCAATTGAAGCACGACGAATCTTATATCCATTGCTCAACTCTTGAGTTGTCAAGTTCTTAGGAATATTTACTACAAGGTCTATTTCCTTATTGTGCAACATATCCAAAGCCTGTGGCTGCTGACCTTCCTCGCTTGGCCAGAACACGCGGATAGCAGGCACATTATTTTCCACCAAATATTTATATGTACCGCCTGTTGCGTATAATTTATAGCCTTTCTTGTATAATGCCATCGCTGCATCAAGCATATCTGCCTTTTGCTTTGCTGAACCTGTACTCAAAAGAACTGACTTCTTCGGAATCTTGTAGCCAACAGAAAGCATTGACTTCAAAATTGCTTCAGAAGTATCGTCACCGATACATCCAACCTCACCTGTTGAAGACATGTCAACGCCAAGAACCGGGTCTGCACCCTGCAAGCGTGAGAATGAGAATTGAGATGCCTTGATACCTACGTAATCCAAGTCGAAAGCACTCTTGCTTGGCTTTTCTACAGGAATGCCAAGCATTACCTTAGTTGCCAACTCAATGAAGTTCAATTTCAGAACTTTTGAAACAAATGGGAAACTACGGGATGCACGCAAGTTACATTCAATAACCTTGATATCGTTATTCTTTGCAAGATACTGAATATTGAAAGGACCTGAGATATTCAACGCCTTTGCAATCTGACTTGAAATCTTCTTGATTCTGCGAACTGTCTCAACATACAATTTTTGTGGAGGGAACTGGATTGTTGCATCACCAGAGTGAACACCCGCAAACTCTATATGCTCAGATATTGCGTAAACCTTTATTTCACCATTTTGTGCAACGGCATCCATTTCAATCTCCTTCGCATGCTCGATAAACTCTGTTACAACAACCGGGTGCTGCTTAGATACGTTTGCAGCAAGTTTAAGGAAGCGCTCAAGTTCATCATCATTAGAGCAAACGTTCATAGCCGCGCCTGACAATACGTATGACGGTCTGACTAAAACAGGATAACCAACCTCTTCAACAAATTCGTGGATGTCTGTCATTGATGTCAACTCTCTCCATCTTGGCTGGTCAATGCCCAACTGGTCAAGCATTGAAGAGAATTTGTGACGGTCCTCAGCATTGTCAATGCTCTTTGCTGATGTTCCGAGAATATTTACACCTGCATCGTCAAGACGTGTTGCAAGGTTATTAGGAATCTGACCGCCTGTTGAAAGGATAACTCCGTGAGGTGTTTCCAAATCAACAATATCCATAACTCTTTCGTAAGTCAACTCATCAAAGTAAAGACGGTCGCACATATCATAGTCGGTTGACACAGTCTCAGGGTTATAGTTAATCATAACCGAACGCCAACCCTCCTTAGCAACAGTCATCAAAGCATTAACGCTACACCAGTCAAACTCAACAGAACTACCGATTCTGTATGCACCAGAACCAAGAACGACAACAGACTTTCCATCATTTTCATAATTAATGTCATGCTCTGTTCCGTTATATGTCATATACAGATAGTTTGTCTGAGCCGGATATTCAGCAGCAAGAGTATCTATCTGCTTAACAACCGGCAAGATACCGAGGTCCTTACGAATATTGCGCACTGCAATATTTGCCTGTTCCGCATTGCCCATATTACCCTTTAGGACTGCTCTTGCAATCTGGAAGTCAGAGAATCCCTGCTCCTTAGCCAATCTCAACAAATCTGCCGGCAATTTATCCAATTCTGAATAAGCCTCAAGATCCTGTGCTGTCTGATAAATGTTGTAAAGCCTTTCAAGGAACCAACGGTCGATTTTTGTCAATTCATAGATTTTGTCAATATCGTAACCCCTCTTAAACGCAGTTTCAATAACGAAAATACGCTTGTCAGTAGGCTCCATTAAAGCCTTATCAATATCTGGAACTTTTAATTCCTTGTTCTCAATAAAGCCGTGCATTCCTTGACCAATCATACGGAGACCCTTTTGGATTGATTCTTCAAATGTACGACCTATAGCCATAACCTCTCCTACAGACTTCATTGAGGAACCGATTTCTTTCTTAACTCCATGGAATTTACCAAGGTCCCATCTTGGGATCTTACAAACAACGTAGTCAATAGCCGGTTCAAAGAATGCTGAAGTAACTTTTGTAACCGTATTCTTCAAATCAAATAGACCATAACCCAATCCCAATTTGGCAGCAATGAATGCCAAAGGATAACCAGTTGCTTTTGATGCCAATGCAGAACTGCGGCTCAAGCGGGCATTAACCTCGATAACGCGGTAATCCATAGACATCGGGTCGTAAGCATATTGAACGTTACATTCACCAACGATACCAATATGGCGGATAATCTTGATAGCCAACTTTCTCAGCATCTGGCTGTCGTCGTTCGACAAAGTCTGTGTAGGCGCAACAACGATACTTTCACCTGTGTGGATACCAAGCGGGTCAAAATTCTCCATATTACATACTGTAATACAGTTGTCGAAGCGGTCACGAACAACTTCGTACTCGATTTCCTTCCAACCCTTCAATGATTTTTCTACCAATACTTGCGGAGAGAAAGACAATGACTTCTCTGTTAGAGAAACCAACTGCTCACGGTTATCGCAGAAACCACTGCCAAGACCACCAAGGGCGTATGCAGCACGAACAATTACCGGATATCCCAATTCTTCAGCAGCACGGATAGCATCCTCAACGCTTGATACAGCCTCGCTTTTAATTGTCTTTACTTCAATTTCATCCAATTTTTTGACAAATAACTCACGATCCTCTGTATCCATAATGGCTTGAACCGGAGTTCCAAGAACTTGAACGTTATATTTTTCGAGAACCCCTGACTGGTAAAGCTCAACACCACAGTTTAAAGCAGTCTGACCGCCAAAAGCAAGAAGGATGCCTTGAGGTCTTTCTTTTTCCAAGACTTTTTCTACAAAAAAAGGTGTTACCGGAAGAAAATAAATCTTATCGGCAATACCTTCAGAGGTCTGAACAGTTGCAATATTAGGATTAATCAATATGGTTTGAATACCTTCCTCCTTCAAAGCCTTCAAAGCCTGAGAGCCGGAATAATCAAATTCTCCCGCTTCACCAATTTTCAAAGCGCCGGAGCCAAGTAATAAGACTTTTTTAATTTCTGCTTTTTCCATATTATTCAATATTACAACATATTCACAAAATCATCAAAAATAAAATCAGTATCAAGCGGACCGCTGCTTGCTTCCGGGTGGAACTGTGCTGAAAAGAACGGTTTTGTCTTATGGCGAACACCCTCGTTGGTTCCATCATTCATATTGACGAACAAAGGCTCCCAATCTGCAGGCAATGTTTCGTTATCAACAGCAAAGCCATGGTTCTGAGATGTTATGTAGCATTGCGTCGTTCCAACCTTTCTTACAGGCTGATTGTGACTTCTATGACCGTATTTCAACTTAAACGTCTTTGCTCCTGCTGCCTTAGCAAGCAATTGGTTACCCATGCAGATACCACAAATTGGCTTGCCTATTTCTATCGCTTTACGGATGTTTGCAACTGTTGCTCCAACCATATCTGGGTCGCCTGGTCCATTTGAAATAAATAGTCCATCATAGTCAATTCCTGTGAAATCATAATCCCATGGAACTCTGACAACCTTTACATTGCGTCGCATTAGCGACCTGACAATATTATTCTTAACGCCACAATCAATAAGGACAACCGTCTTGTCTCCACTGCCATATTCAATAACCTCCTTGCAACTAACTGCCTCTACAAGGTTTTCCTTGTTTGGGTCATAGAACTCAACATCTTCACAGCCTTCAACGATAACTTTTCCAAGCATAGAGCCTTTCTCTCTCAATCGCTTTGTCAACGCTCTGGTGTCAATACCATAAATTCCGACTACACCCTCGCTCTCAAGCCAATCTGAAAGGCTCATCTCCGCAAGCCAGTGGCTGTAATTCCATGAATAATCCTGGCAAATAATCGCCTCACAATGGATTCGACTACTTTCCATAAAATTTTCAATGCCATTTTCCTTTACCAACGGGGGAACTCCATAATTACCTAATAGAGGATAGGTCGTCACTAAGATTTGACCCTTGTAGGAAGGGTCGGTAAGACTTTCAGAATATCCGGTCATTGCCGTACTGAACACCACTTCTCCGGAACAAGACTTCTTGCTGCCGAACGATTTACCTTCGTAAACGGTTCCGTCTTCCAATATCAAGACGGCTTTTGTTGTCTTTCTCATATAATAAATTAGGAATTTGCTAAACAAACCTGGTTCGCAAGACTACCATCGAGAAAACCATACAAAGTTAAGGCTTTTCAGCGAATTTTCTACTATCATTAAGATTTTTTCAAGAAATTATTTCACCGAAATGAACCTTTGGCTGAAATGCCAAACTTTTTTTGAAAAGTTATAAAAAAAAGACACACCTATAAGATGTGCCTTTTTCATAGAATGTACTTTTCAATTCGTTACTCAGCAGCTGCTTCTGTAGCCTCAGCACCTTCAGCGTTTTCAGATGCTTCTGCTTGCTTTGCTGCTTCTGCTGCTGCAAGTTCAGCCTTTTTCTTAGCAACCAACTCAGCCTTTGCTGCGTTCTTTGCTTTTTCTTCTTCAAGACGTTGGCTTTCTGCAGCCTTCTTGCTGTCTGCCAATTTTGCCTTTGCAGCATTTACTGCCGCATCCTTTGTCTGCTTCCAAGCTGCAAAACGGCGTTCTGCTTCTTCTTGTGTGAAAGCACCTTTCTTAACACCGCCAAGAAGGTGTTTCATCATCAATACGCCTTCGTTTGACAAAAGACGACGAACTGTGTCTGTTGGTTCTGCACCTGTCATCACCCAATACAAAGCTCTTTCGAAATTTAAATCTATTGTAGCAGGATTAGTGTTCGGATTATAAGAACCTATCCTTTCAATAAATTTACCATCACGTGGTGCCCTGCTATCTGCGATAACAATTGGATAAAACGCGTAACCTTTGCGGCCGTGGCGTTGTAATCTGATTTTTGTTGCCATTTAAATTAAATTTTGTATAAGTTTGACGGGTGCAAAGGTACGTCTTTTCTTTGTATTAGCAAAACACATTCAATAAAATATTCATAATTATCAAAAAAAGTTACCAATATTTTATCTGACTATTTGTTTTTTCACTTTGTAACACTCATCAATCTTATTGAACCATTTTATCAATAAAAATGACTTTTTAATGAACAAAATCAGACAAACTGTGTTTTTACTATACTGACAATAAGAATTGTAAGGAGAATAAGTTTATGAAAAAAGCATTATTTTTTGCCGTCGCTATATTTGCTTTAACAAGTTGCGGCAACTCTACTCAGAAAAACGACGAAACAACAGTCGCTAACGATTCGACTGCAGTTGTTGAAGAAGTTAGTTTTTTTGGTGAATATGAAGGGACTTTACCTGCCGCTGACTGCGAAGGTATCAAAACTACACTAACCGTTAACAGAGACTCTACTTACACTTTGAAAAGCGAGTACATCGGCATTAAAGACGGTACATTTGAAACAAGTGGCGTATATAAAATGCCTAACGACTCTCTTCTTGAATTGATCACACCTTCTTCTGGCGAAAAGACTTACTACAGAATCATCGACAATGAGAAAGTAATGCTTTCTGACGAAAAAGGAACTGTTAACGATGGCGAACTTGCCGAATACTACATCCTTTCTAAAAAATAGGAAGCCATACATAATTTACAAACAATAACTAATTTCTCTTATTCCTATTTTTAAAGAGGGCGACCCAAAAGCCATAAGGCTTTGAGGTTGCCCCTCTTTAGGTGTTCATGCGTAAGCGGTCTATTTCGGGAATTACCGATACAAACACCTGATTCAAAATATATTAAAGTACATCAAATGTAGGGACATTTTGAAAAAAAGTCCGCGTTTGCAATATCGAAAACAATTAAATTTCGGGCTGAAAGACCAACGATTCACCAGCCTGGGATAACGCCACAGGTATGTATTAGCCTAAGAAAAAGCGCTCTTTAGGAGCAAAGGGTTTTATTGATTGTTCGGATAGTATTTATAAGTGTGCGTGGCGAGGGTACGTTATAATTGATAAAAAGTAACGACGCAGTTTGCAATTATAACACACCGCTTTTCTTATATAATAACCTTTTCACCACACGACAGATATTCAATTGCGTCTCCCATAACAGACTTTAGCATCTCATATTGAGGAACTCCGGTGCAATGCATCGTATAATATTTACAGCCAAAACCGAGCAACTCTTTCGCCAAATCTCTGATAAATTTCTGCTCTGAACCTATGTCCAATCCGCTTTTGACCAAATGCATGCCGGCAAAGACGTGCGTCACTCTACTTCCTGCCACTTCTTCAGCCCTTCGGATAATATTAACGATTCCACTATGCGCACAACCGGCAAAGAGAACAACCTTATCCCCTTCCCTGACTATAAGATTCTGCTCATGGCAGAAATCATCATTGACACTTCCGTCACCAGAAAAGAGAAGCCTGTTTCCTATCGGGCAAAAAGAAGCACCACCTACGCCTGCAAACAATGTCATACCATCACCTATCAGCATCTCATCTTGGCAGGAAACAATGCGGGAATTACCCTTCAGAGAAACATCAAGACCAATATATTTCAACCCTTCATCACGCAAAGAGAAATGCGGTTCGAAGGCGTGATTATTAACGTAAACTTTTGCTGACGAATTTTGCTCAAGGAAAACGCCCAAACCTCCGCCATGGTCATAATGTCCATGAGATAAAACTGCAACCCAAACCTGTGACAAGTCAACACCAAGGGAAACCGCATTATCATAAAACAAACGATCCTGCCCCATATCAAACAAAACACTACGCCCATCATCCAAACGGATAAACAGACTCAACCCATGCTCAACAGCCAACCCGCAACGGCTCGTATTCTCAACCAAAGAAACAATTTCCATAAATCACCTTATATTATCAAAACACAAAGTTAACAAAACCAATACATATTCCAACCGCATAACACAGACATAAAGCCCCAACTTGCCCAACAAGTGTTTTCTTTATACTTTTGCAACATGATAACAGTATTAGCAAAATTTTTATATGTAGCGGCGGGGAGTTGCCTCGGGGGTGTATGCCGCTATGCCGTCAGTCGTTGGTTTCAAGAAAATACAACGTCTACTTTCCCGTGGGGAACTTTTGTAGTTAATATCGTTGGCTGCCTTATTATAGGACTGATATACGGCATACTCGACCGTGGTTTCAATATGTCGGAAGGACTTAAACTATTCCTAACAGTTGGCTTCTGCGGTGGTTTTACAACCTTTTCAACCTTTATGCACGAAAACTACCTATTAATGAGCCCAAGCGGTTTTGGATGGGTTATTCTTTACGCAGTTTCAAGTCTTGCAGTCGGCCTTGCCATGGTTTACGGAGGATACTACCTTTCTAAAATTTTTATCTGACAAGCACTGCGGACCTCATATAGCAATAACGCATTTCCCACTGCTTTTTTTCTGGCGTATCAATAGGATCATATTCACTAATAATGCAACTCGTGAACAGGTCATCTGCAATAGCAAGAATAACGTCAGCAAGTTCGAGAGTATCTTCTAACTTTTTGCCTTGACGGCAAAAAATGTTGCGCTCTTTCAAATGCTCATATCCATAAATCGCACCCATAATATTACCACATACAGAACCCGTTGAATCACTGTCACCACTATGATTAACAGAAGCGATTATTGCATCCTCAACGCTATCAAGGTGACGGATTGCACATTACAAGGCTATAGCGAGCGTTTCCTCCGCAACCCAACCTTCACCGAGTGATTCTATTGCTTTATCATATAAGATATCACAATTCGCCAACCGCATTGCCTTTACGGTCAACTCCCTTAAATATTGTCTTTCGTAATAAAAGCGTCCTTTATAAACTTTATCAACGACGTCAAGAGACTCAGCAATAACATCTTCTATATTTTCCATCACCTGTCCCAACGTCATTGGTACAATCTTATAGATAATCAAAGTTAGCAAAGCCGCTGGCAAAATCCTTTATATTCCGCGTGGGCGGACACATTTGCAATATACCCCCACAAGTAATTGATTTACGGCATATTAAATATAGTAACACTCTAAAAGAGTGTACGCAAAACGTGCCGTTAAAACATTTGTGCCATTCACGGGCTGAAAGCCCAACGATTCACCAGCCTGGGGCAACGCCCCAGGTGTGCTTCAACCCACTAAAAGCGCTCTGTAGGAGCAAGGAATAAAAAATTCACCCGCCCCCTGCGTGGGTATTAAAACATCCAACAATATATATACTATCTACTTACCAGTCTCTGTAACAAGTTTCTTTGCAAGTTCAGGATAATCTGTTGTAATAAAATCCACCCCGTTTTCAATAGCGAATTTCATATTCTCCTCACTGTTAACGGTCCAGATATTCACCTTCAAGCCAAGGTTATGAGCTTCCTTAATCCATTCTGGATGCTTCTTCAATGCACCAACAGAATAGTCTATTCCTGCAAAACCTTCCTTCTTAATTCTATCTGGAGCCAAATCGCCTTCCAAATAATAGATATCCGCTTCTGGAAGTACCTTCTTCAGCGTCTGACAAACATTTAACGAAAAAGAGATATAATCAACCCTATCCATAAGATTATGCTTCTTGACAGACTCCACAATCTTACTTACAGCAATATTCTCCTTTTCGACAGTTGCCAAACTCTTAATCTCAAGAATAAACTTAATTTTAGTAGTGTTTGCCATTGCTGACAAAAACTCATCTAAAGAAGGAATATGCTCACCGTTAACCAGTTTGAGTTTCTTTACAGAATCATAATCGCTATTTTGAATATTAACACCCTGGAAAACATTGTCGTGATTAAGAACAATAACCCCGTCACTCGTCATCATAACGTCGAACTCTGAGCCAAAAGCTCCGACAGAATCAGCCTTTGCAAAACTTGCCAAAGAGTTTTGAGCAGAGCCGTCAGCCTTCCAATATCCCCTATGGGCAATAACTTTAACCCGAGCAAACATACTTGCACTAACCAGCACAAATAGAGCCAATAAAAAATTCTTTTTCATACGTAAATATTAAGCGTCCCACTTGTGTTGTAGGACAGGTTTATACT
>ERZ791624.173-NODE-173-length-47593-cov-3.699987_pt1 | contig 47593 bp, 49 predicted proteins | sample MGYA00510058_ERZ791624 | MGnify/ENA primary metagenome ERZ791624 (study PRJEB30046, sample SAMN00715158) | human gut metagenome | study: EMG produced TPA metagenomics assembly of the A metagenome-wide association study of gut microbiota in type 2...
TGCAAATATACAAGAAGGGCGTTCTCTTTTTTGTGGAGACTATGAATTATTCAGGTTAATATTGATGGTACAATAGGGATGACAAATCTTATGACTAACGGTACAAGATTCCACGAAAACCGTGGAAGTGTGAACGTTACACGATATTTTTAATTACTATTCTTCAACAATACATTATGCGAAAAGTTCTTTTATATCTTTTGATAACATTATCTTTAGTGACAAGTAAAGCTCAGTCATACGACGAGCGACTTGCTGCTGCAATGAACTCAGGTGACTGGTTTGCGTTGGACTCCATATACAATGCAACACCCAAAGACTCAATATCCGATTTTATTGAGGTATATTCGCGATGCTTGATTGGCAACCGTCTTAATCGTCCCGATGTTTCTATACCGGCATTTACCGAATTATTCAATAATCAAGCATCACAACTTGACTTGAACAATATCCTGAATTCAGCAATGATGTTTGCGATGGATTTAGGCAGAACCGGGGATAATGCAACGGCAGGAGCCGTAATAAACTCAGTGCTTAACAGCACAAAGCAGTATCTGGATTCTGCGACAATCAATACATTTCGACAGCAGATCAATCAGTATACGGCCTTATCTCATTATAGCCCATATACTATAAAATTCGAGTCTGAAAATGGAAAAATTCCATTTACGATAGCCTCTGTCGGTAAAGAAGGACACGAATCCGTGTTGATGCGCCTTACTGATTCCTATATCAATGGAATGAAAACAGATATAACTTTTGATACCGGAGCTGCTATGAATATCATTTCGGATTCATTAGCCCGCAAATTCAATCTCATTCCGCTTAATGATAGTGGCAATGTGACAGGTATTGGGCAGGCTTCAGGTAAGTTGGCAATAGCCAAAGAGCTTAAAATAGGCAACATAAGTATTACTGATGTTCCGTTTTTGGTGATAGATATAACTTCTAATAACGAGGAAGCGGATAAGTTTATGGACTGTTTCAATATTGTGGTAGGTAGTGAACTGATGCTTCGTCTTAAAGATTTGACGCTTGATTTTGTAGATAGACACATCTGCATCCCTGCAAATCCTCCCTGCAAAACTGACATTCCTTCAAATATTTGTTTTTCCTCTCAAATGAATTTATTGACAAATGGAGTCATTCACAATAATCCAATGCTGATGTGCATTGATTCCGGCGATGCTTCTTTTGGTTCATTAGGAAGCAATTTCTATGATAGAAACAAAGATTTTATTACATCAAATTTTAAGACGGACACTATCCGTACAGCAGGTATTGGTGGAGTACATTTGTCAGAATGTTATGAAATGTCAGGTCTGAAACTCACACTTGGCAACAATTCAGTTGTTATTCCCAATATAATTGTGTTATTACAAGACTCTCCTAATGGTTATGACTGCAATTTAGGATTAAAAACGTTAATGCTTTTTGATAAAATAAGGTTTAACCTTGTGGATTTTGTGCTGACAACAGAACCTTCTCTGTGCAACTCAGTCGATTGTCTCAAATGAGGTAGTATTCTATACAGCCCAATTTTAACAAACTTAATCCGCATAATATATTAAGAAGAAATTATCATTAGCAGTAACTGATATACTATGACACTAAAGAATATTAAAGTTGTATGAAAAAAGTTGGCTTACTTATATTCACGTTGCTTATCTTTTGGGTAAGTGCTTGCGATGATGACACTCCGGACTATCCTGATACCAAACTCATTAAAGGACAGTGGCAATTAGTTGAGGACGGGAGCAATGATGAACCGCTTATATACCGTTTTACTACCGACGGCGAAAACACTTGGTCGTGGGGTGGACTCGTCACATATTATCTTTTACCTGACGGAACAGCCGATTTCTATAAGAGATATACATGGCACGTTTCAGATCCTGCGAATGAAGAAGACGGAAAACCGCGCCTTGAACTCACTTGGTATGACGCTCCAGACAGTGACAATTTATGGGATGCAACGGAATATTATATAGTCGTAAAATTAACACCGACAGAAATGTGGCTGAAGCCACACCAGAAAGGTGTCCCCGATGACATCAAGAAATTCATCCGGCGCAACGACCTCCCGATTCCCTCTTTACAATTCCCTAACTGGTAAACAGTTTTTTCATACAAACCTCCGGCCCTCGGCAATCGTTGCCGGGGGCTATTGATGAATTAGAAACCCAAAATGAAATACAATATGTTTAACCCAATCAACAACAGACATGAACAAAGTTCTTATAGTTGATGCCTCCGAATCCGACCGTCGGCTTATGTCAGGCTTGCTCACGCGAGCCGGCTACGAGCCGATAACGGTGGATAGCATGGAGGTAGCCAAAGAGGAGGTGGCGAAACTGCCACCCGGCGCGGTCGTGGTAACGGCGATGAAATTTGCCCACGGCACCGCGCAAGAGTTAATTAACTGGCAAAAATGCGAGGGATACAAGTTTCCAGTTATTGCCATAGTAGATTACATTAATGCCGTAGATCTTCTCTCGGTGATGCGCGATGGTGGTGCAGTGGATGTCGTACAGCGTCCGGCAATAGACAAGCAACTCATCGAAACCGTCTGCAAATATGCCAAACCGGAAAGCGTTGTGATTCAGCTTGACAATGCGTTGATTCCCAGACGGAGCGAGAAATTCAAGGAGATTGAACAATCTATCGGGCGCATAGCCCAAACTAACGCCAACTGCATTATCTTCGGTGAAAGCGGGATGGGCAAGGAACAGATTGCACGGCAAATATACCTCCAAAGTTCCCGGACGCAGAAGCCGATAACGGTAATCGAGGCAGGCGGGGCCGAACTTGTAGGACTTCATGACCCGAAATCAGACCGTAACGAGATGTATAACCGCATCAAGAGCTACTTCCAGAATGCGGCAGGAGGTACAATCATTCTGAAGAATATCCAGTTGCTCAACTTTGAGAAACAATCGGTGTTCTTGCACATTCTTTCGGAGGAACATCCCGATGTACGGGTGATATGTACCGCAGAGCCAGAGTTGCTGAAGATGGTATCTGAAAAGAGATTCCGCCCCAACCTCTTTTACATTCTCCGTCAGGTGGATATTTCCGTAGCACCGCTGAGAGAGGTAACCGAGGATATAGAATCATTGGCGGATTACTTTCTGACCCTTTATGCCAATAAAACGGCTCAGGATCGAAAACGGCTCGATGTTTCTGCGACAAAAGCCCTCAAACTTCATCAGTGGCCCGGCAACGTAAGGGAGCTGAAAGATGTGATCCTGTTCGCCGCCTTCCACACATCAGATAATGTCATAACCGCATCAAACTTGAATTTCAGTCAGTCGGAGCCGGAACCTGAAACAAGTCTGCGATTGCAGGAGCCGGAAAGGGAGAAGACCAAAATCATCGCCGCAATGCGGCAGGCAGAAGGCAATAAGTCCCAAGCGGCAAGGCTGTTAGGCATAGGCCGTTCAACGCTTGATTATAAGCTTAGGCAGTACGGAATTAAATAAAAGGGCGTGTGAACGCCTGATAATTCGCAAAAAATTCCTAATTTTGTAGTGAAATTAGGAAAATCAGCGATTGGAGAGCCAATCACATTAGACTGATACATAACGTAAGACAACACCGAGTTCCTTTGTGAATCTGGAAAATTGACATTGAGAAGAACGAAGTGATGCTTGCGCTATGCACTTGCATAGCGTACATCCCTGATTACTTCTCACGGTATTCCAGAACCGACAAAGGCGATCACTATGGGGGTGTGCGCTTTTTTATTGTTCTGGACTTACCAATTTAATACACATTTACCAAGTTCATACATCATAGAGTTTTAACCTTCTTAATTTTAATACCTGTTCCACCTCACATTTCTATTGATATTCAGCCGATTCACACTTTAACAGTTTTAGTTGTAATCCATTTGTAATGGCCTGAGGTTTATAAGGACGAAACAAGAAACATAATGTTGAACCCTTAACCCCCCAGCCCGATAAATGAATATATTTTCACTTACCGAGACCGAATTCTTCCGAAAGCTGACTGAAGGGAAGAAAGAGAATTTGCACATAGCCTATAAGGATTTTGTGCTTCAGGTCAGCGAGTTGTGCAACAAGGAGCCACACAAAGGCTGCGTGATAAGCGCATTGCTCTTTGTGGAGGTGGAGATAAGCCACTTACAGACGGCGGCACAACGCCGAGAGGTCAATGACGCGCTCGTGTCATTCATCAACAAAGCCCTGTGCTTTGTGCGTCAGACTTTATCCCACTACAAGGAAATAGATTTCCGAACCGTCAGCGAGGAAAATATGCTCGACCGTCTCGGACTTGACTGGAAAGCCAACAAGACAGACCTTATAGAGTTGGGCTATGCCTTCAAGGTCGCCAACTGTTTCGGCACCAAACTAAGCGCGAAAGATATAATCGGCAGGCTCGCCCGTATCTTCAAGGTGGATATGACCGAAAGTTATATCTACAAAAAATATTCGGAAATGAGGATGAGAGGGCGCAACAGCCGAACTTACTTCATGGACACCCTGATTGACGGACTAAACAGTTTCATGTCAAAACAGGACCAGGAGGGCTGACCGCCTCAGACCGATGTCCAACCACTAATCCATCCAGAAATATTTAATCTCTTTCATAAATAAACAGGGAATCCGTAAAGGCTTTTCATTCGCGCCTCTGCGACAGCGGCGTTTATGAAAATGGATTCTGTGGGTTTTGAAATTTACAACAAATCCCGGCCACTCGTGATGAATGGTCGGGATTGCCTTTATATGCCTATGCCGGTTTCATGTGCAACAGATGCCGGAGATTTGGGTCAGCCGCGATGCGTTCAAGCTCCAGCCTGACAATATCCTTGACATCCTGCTTCACTTTGTCGTAGTTGCGCTGTATGGCGGCTTTCATCTTCGACTTGTCAGGCGTGTCGTCCTTGAAATCGGTTATCAGCGGAATGGGCTGATAGGCGGCTGTCTCCGCCGCCACTTCCTTTGTGTCCACCACAATCTCGGCATGAAAAATCTTCTGGTCGATGCGCTCGTCGAAATTGTCGCTGACGGCACCGACAAACATTCCCTGCGTCAGAGTGGAAATCTTACTCGCCGGAATAAGAGAATCCATCTGCGTGTTGATTGAGTGGCTCACATCCTGACGGTTGATGCTCATTGACTGCCTCTGCTGGAGAACCTTGCCGAACCTCTCTGAAAGCGTCTTGGCGGTCTCGCCTACAACTTGTCCGGAGAAGATGTTACCCACGGTATTCATCACCACCGCCGCCTCCTTGTCGCCGTAATCTCGTTTGAGCTGTGAAAAGTCCTGAAAGCCGAGGCATACGGCAACCTTGTTACTTCTCGCTGTGGCAATAAGATTATCGAGACCCTTGAAATATATGGTCGGTAGCTCGTCTATGATGACGCCGGACTTCAACATCCCTTTCTTGTTTATCAGCTTGACGATTCTGGAATTGTATAGACCGAGTGCCGCGCCGTAGATGTTCTGTCTGTCGGGATTATTGCCGACACAGAGTATCTTCGGTTCTTTCGGATTGTTGATGTCGAGCGTAAAATCATCGCCCGTCATAATCCAGTATAGCTGGGGAGAAATCATGCGGGAAAGAGGAATCTTTGCCGACGCAATCTGCCCGGCCAACTGTTCGGCTGCGCCTCCCTGCCAAGCGTCGATAAACGGGGAGAGATAGTTTTCCAGCTCTGTGTATGATGTGAGGATAGGAAATATATCCTCATACCGGCGGCAAAGGAACTCAATGGCATGTGGGAAGGTGCAGTATTTGCCGTTCTCGTATATTTTGAGATACCAGATAATTGCGGCAAACAGCACTATCGGGGATTCCACGAAGAAATCACCCTGTTTCTGTATCCATGTGCGGTTCAAGTTCATCATAATGGTGTATGCCGATTCGTATGCGTCCGCAATATCCGACATGAAATCAGGATATATCGGATTGCACCTGTGGGAGTGTTCCGGATCATCGAAATTTATGACGCAGAACGTGGGTGGATTCTTACCGTAACTGTCGGCATGGTTGAGCATATGATTATACGCAATCAGCGATAAATCAGGGAATTTGTAGTCATACACATAAAGCCCGAAGCCCTTTTCTATCTGCTGTTTGATGAAATTATTGACGACAGCGAATGACTTGCCGGAGCCGGGAGTGCCGAGGACTATCGAGGCTCTGAAGGGGTTTACCACGTTTATCCATCCCTTGTTCCACCGCTTTTTATAGTAAAAGCGTGTGGGTAGGTTTACTGAATATTCATTCTCCATCAGTTTGGTCTCCTGCATGAACGATTCGTTTTCCTCGTTGAAACGGTCGTCCATCATGTTGTTCTTCAGCAGACGGCTCATCCACACCCCTCCGAGCAACAGGCACACATATCCCGATATGGTGGTGAATATATAGGTGTAGTACCAACCGAGAGATACCATCCACCAATCGAGGAAAAACAGCACGGCACCAATAGAGATTATGAGCCATATCTGACCCCATTTGATTTTCTCGTTCTTGACACCTTTGGTGCCAAAACAAGATAGAGCCAATAATAGCAGCGTCCACCATTTCGCGTTCCACGGATTGTGGAACAGGCTCCCGGCCTCATCAAGACCGCGAAGAACCTTCATGGTCTGAGGGTGAAACTCCCAGCCCGACACGAGGGGCTGGCAGAACCAGTAAATGTTTGCAACCATCACGGCGATGCTGACACCACGGAGTAGATCCATGATTTTCGACAACGCCCTGAGGTCATCTTCCTGTTGTGACATAATAAATCTTGTGTTTGTAGTTTGACAAATTATAGTTTGGGGCCACGGCGTTTTTTCTTCCTGCGCCGCTGCATCTCGCGGTAGAAGGCTTCCTCCTGCGGGTCGAATCCGGGGCCTGTCTGGAACAGGTCAAGACCGGGTAGCGTCGGCGTATCATCGTAAGCGGAAGAATTGTTCTGCCGTGTCTGGGATTGAGGCTGGCAGAACGGCTGGCTTTGTGAGGTGGCCGAACCGCCGCCTGTCGTACTTTGCCCGCTGTCTGCGGTATCTGACGGCGTGTTGCCCGATTGGGATTGGCTGTGTTCTGACTGGGATTGTCGAGTATCCGGCTGTGGCTGTTCCTGCTGAACATCGGGTGCAACGGGCATAACCGAAGGCTTTTCTCCGTCGGAGAACCACTTTTCAAGTGAGTTGGCGGAAAACTCCTTGCCCAGACGCGAACCGTTGAGGACTGTCCTTGTATTGTGGTCTATGAATGTTGCGCCGTATATGCGCCCGGTATCGGTATAGCGCAGGATAAGGTCGATGTTCCTCTCCTTGAGCTTGGCGATGAAATCGTCCTTACCCGAAGATTCCGCCATTGCCTCTGATACAGATTGCCTTGTAGGACGGATGTCGATTTTGTCTTTCGCCCTCTCCATTCTTCCGTCTATCGCCGTGCGGCTGGCGAACTTGCCGAGGCGCGACGCCTTGAACGGCGATGCGATGGTCTTGCCGTTGTCGTCAGTGGCGAAATATACCAGACCATGATACTCCCTGCCGTTGACCCTGCCGTCGGTCTGCTCACACCTGATATTATACAGACCCAGTATAGCGTTATACTCGCCGATGGTCTGGAACTTGTAGCGCATACCGACCATTTTGACCGTGTTGGCAACCTGTCGCTTGATGTCGCCTGACGGATCAATCTTCTTTATAGGCATATCGGGAGTGATTTTCTGACGCTCGGCGGTATGCAGCCCGTACTTTTTCTCCAGCTCCCGTGTTATCTCCTTGCTGCGGTAGAAATTGTTTTTGTCGGAGATACAGGAACCGTCTGGACGGACACGGAGTGCCACAATATGTATATGGTGTCGGTCTATGTCTTCGTGTTTCACTATTATGTAAGGCATCTCGGCAAACCCCATCTTCTCCATATACTCGTGGGCAAGCTGCGTGTACTGCATCTCGCTCAGACGGTCGTCGGGATGGGGGTTGAGGGAAATGTGCATCATAGTTTTCTCGGCTCTGGTATGTTGGGGCATCCACCGTTTGAAATCCTCGAAAGCCCGGTGTATGTCAATATTGCCGGAACCGTCATTATAGATTTTGTTGGTGTCGAGGACACGACCCTTTTCCTTGTTTATCTTCTCGCCGTTATATACTATCGCTCCGTATAGTGAGCTGCCTAAAGAGATTTTTGCAACCATCGGGCATCGAACTCTTTGGCGAGTGCGACAATCTCGCGGTTTGTTTTCACCAAGTCAATGGTAACCTGTTCCAATCGGTAGAGTGCGCTCATAGCTTGTTTTTCGGTGAAGTTCTCCCGTAGTGACCTTACAAGAGTATCGTAATCCACCACCAACGTGCGGTAGTGAGAATTGAGAGAGGATAGTTTGTCAATGAAAATCCGTGTGTTTTCATCGACCACAAAAACCTTGAAAGGCTTTCCAAGTAGAACACTTTTTATAAATGCCGCCTTGTTGACGGCTCCCGATTTATCGAACAGGGAGAGGAATACCGTGTTCTCCGCCGCGTCGAATCTCACGACGTAGCGGTGGACAGACGGATTTATCTTGTGAGGCCGTCCGCCCTGATTAAAGTTCTGTTTCATTTCTGGGATAAAATTTAGTGGGTGATGAGGGATTGCCAACCGCAGGTTTCATCGTGGGTATTTCGACTTTGGAGAAATACCGGCTCCATGCAATGGCAAGGGTTTCGGGGCACAATCTTGGTTACAAGTGCCTCGGAACATACCTTGCCATGCACGTTTGTGCATCCGAACTGATAATGAGAATATTGTAATCGGAACCCGCCTTGAATGTTGTACGAAAGTTGTACGCAATGGTGGGCGATTCATAATATCGGTGCCGATTCATACCGATATTATAATGGTGTGCAGTCCTTGAAGCGGCGGTCAATGAGAGAAAAACCGCGTGTGTCGGCTCCCGCAGATATAACAATCGGGTATGGTCGTTGAGTTTTCATCGAGAAAAAAGTGGGGAAATGTTGGGCAACTTTGCGGAAAGGTTGGGAAGTACCTGACAATCAGAAATCTTTTCAGACACAGCCGTCGTTCTACTTGCACAGAGACTCAAATGCCGGAGGCGACAACGCCGAGACATTCGGGCGTTCAGACAAATGACCGTTCAAAGGTTCAATCAAATGTTTGTAGGTGTGTACGAACCTTTGTTTGCTTGTTTGTTTGAGCAATCAATCAAATGTTTGTTTGAATATCCGTTCTAACGCTCGTTTGAACAATCAATCAAACAATCAATCAAATGCTCGTTTGAGCATACGTTCTAACGCTTGTTTGAGCAATCAATCGAACAATCAATCAAATGTCCGTTTGAGCATACGTTCTAACAAGCATTTGAACAAACATTCAAACAAACATTCTAATGCCCCCGTCTGTAAACAAGCCGATTCACGGAAACGGGGCAGCCTGACCCGGACACGGTTATCAAGCCGGGCGGAGAATGGTGGCGACACCATATCAAATCAACTCCAAATTTAATCCCATCCAATTATGAGCGACACAATCTATGTCGCCTTCGCTACCCAGAAGGGTGGCGCGGGCAAGTCCACCCTGACCGCTCTTGTGGCGAGTTATCTCCGCTACGTCGAAGGGGTGGAAGTCGCGGTCATAGACTGCGACAACACACAGCACTCGATGAATGTCTATCGGGAACATGACCTGCTGGTGACAAACGAGAATCCCCGTCTCAAGCGCATCATGCACAAATTCTACCTTACCCACAAAATCAAGCCTTATCAAATCCTTATGACCTCACCGGGCGACGCGGTGAAGGTGGCGGAGGATTTTGTAAAGGCGGGGAACAATCCCAAAGTGGTATTCTTCGACATCACGGGAACCATAAACAACCGTGATATTGTAAGCCTCATCGCCAAGATGCACTACATCTTCGTGCCGATAACGACCGAGACCGGGGAAATGGCAAGTTCAATATCATTCGCCAACAATGTCTATAACCGGATGATCACAACCGGCCAGTCAAGCATCCGGGAGATGCGCCTTGTCTGGAACAAGGTCAACTCACGCGACAAGCCGCGCCTGTGCGAGATTATCGACAACTACATGGAGAAACTTGGACTAAGCTCCCTCGACACCGTGCTTGTAAGAAGCAGCAAGTTCGAGAAAGACGGTATGGAGACCGGCAACGGGGCGATATTCCGCTCCACGATGCTCCCTCCCGACAAGCGTCTTATGAAAGGTTCCAACCTTGAAGAACTGGTGAAGGAAATCCGTTCCATAATTCAGGTTTAGGCGTATGGCAAAGAAAAAGAACGATGGATTTGACGCCGACGGCTTCATCGAATCTGTAAGGGCTTCGTCCGTGCCGACATATCACACCGCAGCGGACAGTCAGGCACCAAATGCACCTCCTATAAAGGAGGACATAAGCACCAGCCCCAAAACGTATGACGATTTTGCCTCTGAACGGGAGGCAAGATATTCTGAACTCAACATGACCGCCGATGAGATTGACTTCATCAAGAAATTCATCGCCGACGGCAGATTCCGCAGGGTATCACGCAACGGCAGGCAGGTTTTCATCAGGGAGCGGCACCTCTCCATGATTCTCGGCATACTCGGTATGCTGGATGAGGAAGCCAATATCTCCACCTATATTGACAAGGTGCTTACCGAACATTTCAGGAAATACTATCCCATCATTCAGGGCATATCCAAGAAATGCCCCTCAAAAATCCTATAATAAATGGTACATACAAAATTCTGTGACCTCCGTACCTGCAACAAGATGAAGGGTTCGGAACCGACAATAGCCCCTGACAACAAGAAAGTCAGGGCATATTCGGACAATTATCTGGCTCCGTCGAATGTCGGGGCGCGCAAGGGGATATTTGTTCCCCGTGAGCTGGTAAACAAACTCTCCAAACTGGTATCCCTTTACGATGTCGAGGGTCTGACAATCGGTGCCTACGTCACCAATATTCTTGTCAGACACCTTGTGGAAAACCGGGATGTAATAAACGAACTGTCCTCGCTGGGCGAGAAAACCGTGGAGCTATGACAGGCACATCAATTTTCCTGCTCGGTATGGTGGCTCTCTCAAACATCGGTTTTCTGGCTTACCTCCTGCTTGACCGCAACAGGAAGATGCGGCCTCCGGCTGACAAACCGCCTGAAGATGCTCCCGCAGAGGAACCGTCTCCACCTGCGCCTGATACACCTGCGCCACGGTCGCTGGTCGGCAAAAGCAAGTTCAACATAGACGATGAGCTTGAATCGCGCATAGACCGTCTGGTTGACAACGCTTTTGACCGCAACATACGCCGTATAAAACTGACTATGCTGGGCGATGTGCATCTGAACGATGTTGAGTTTGGCGATGAAAGCTCGGCAACGACAGCCGCCCCAACCATGAATGAGATTCAGAATGACAATCTTCCAAAGCCGGAACAGCCCGTAAAAAATGCACGCATGACACCGGAACAGGAGATGTCGGCGTTTGAGGATGTCCGCATCGAGGATGTGGAGCCTGACACCGTTTCGGCTCCTTCAGCGACAGGGGCGACGATGGAGGATATTGAGGAATCCATCAGTACGGCCGTCAATCCCGATGCCACTCCCGAAGATAAGGCAAACGCCGGAAAGTTGCTTGAATCGCTCATGGACACCAACCTTATGGAAGGTCTTATGTCATACGAGGAAATCTACAAGGGCATACAGTCTTGTATGACTGAGTTACTCCGGGAGAATATCGCCGACAAACAGGCCCGGAAGCCTGACGGAAAGGGAAAGGAGGCTCAATCCGTTAAAAATCCAGCCTCGGAGAAACACACCTCCACTTTCAAAATCGCTACCAACATAGATGATTTTGACCCAGCCGATTTATTGAGATAACCGGCAAAACCACTAATCCGCGTCCGCAAGGACAAAAATCCAACATCCAATTTATCAACCCGAAGTGTGGGCTGCTCCCATCTGCGGAGCGGCCGGGGGCTGCCTATGCTTCAAAAAAATGAAACAAAAAGCATGAAAGAAACAATCAAGAATCTTAAAAACAGGTATCTGATTTTCAAATGCCGCCTCATGGTGGCGATCCTCGCCGGATTTCTCGGCGGACTGAGGGCTGCCGCCGCCGGCAACGGCATGGCGGGTATCAACGAGGCGACATCAATGGTAACCTCGTATTTCGACCCAGGGACGAAATTGATATACGCCATCGGTGCCGTTGTGGGTCTTATCGGAGGCATCAAGGTCTATTCCAAGTGGTCGAGCGGAGACCCCGACACGAGCAAGACCGCCGCATCGTGGTTCGGGGCGTGCATCTTCCTGATTGTCGCCGCCACAATCCTACGCTCGTTCTTCCTCTAATCATCTGAGCCAATGGCCGAATATGCTGTCAACAAGGGCATAGGACGGTCGGTGGAATACAAGGGTCTGAAGGCGCAGTACCTGTTCATCTTCGCAGGGGGACTGCTCGCCCTGTTCGTGGTGTTCGTCATCATGTATATCGCGGGCATATCGCAATGGATCTGCATCGGGTTCGGCGTAACTGCCGCCTCAGCCCTTGTCTGGCTCACCTTCCATCTTAACGCCAAATATGGCGAATACGGTCTGATGAAACTCTCGGCTGTGAAATATCATCCGCGCTATATCATCAACCGTCTGCGCCTCAAACGACTGATAAAAGGAGGAAAGAAATGAGGAATACACTTAAAGCCACGACACTGGAGACAAAGCTGCCGATTCTCGCCGTGGAACACGGCTGCATCATCAGCAAGGACGCCGACATTACTGTCGCCTTTGAGGTGGCACTTCCGGAACTGTTTACAGTAACCTCTGCCGAATACGAGGCCATGCACGCCGCATGGTGCAAGGCGATAAAGGTGTTGCCCCACTACTCGGTGGTGCATAAACAGGACTGGTTCATCAGTGAACGCTACAAGCCGGAGTTACAGAAAGATGATTTGTCTTTTCTTGACAGGAGCTTTGAACGCCATTTTAATGAGCGGCCATTCCTGTCTCACAGATGCTATCTGTTCCTGACAAAAACGACAAAAGAACGTGCGCGTCAGCAGAGCAACTTCTCGACGCTGTGCCGAGGAAGGTTGACACCGAAAGAACTGAATCACGAAATGGTGGTAAAGTTCATGGAGAGTGTCGAGCAGTTTGAGAGAATCATCAACGACACCGGTTATATCAAGCTGCGCCGCCTTACCGATGATGAGATTGTCGGCACCGACGACAAATCCGGGCTTATCGAGCGGTATATGTCGCTGACGATGGAGGATGTGAGCTGTCTGGAAGACATAGACCTGTCTGCGCGACAGATGCGCATCGGGGATAAGATGCTGTGTCTGCACACGCTATCCGACACGGATGATCTTCCGGCAAAGGTAAGCACCGACAACAGATATGAACGGTTATCCACTGACCGGAGCGACTGCCGTCTTTCATTTGCAAGTCCCGTCGGGTTGCTGTTACCATGCAATCATATCTACAACCAGTATGTGTTTGTTGACGACCACGACGAGAATCTGGCGAGGTTTGAAAAGACGGCGCGCAACATGAACTCTTTGAGCCGCTACTCACGCTCAAACGCTATCAACAAGGAGTGGATAGACCGCTATCTCAACGAGGCACACAGCTACGGACTGACCTCGGTGCGCTGCCACTGCAACATCATGGCGTGGAGCGACGATGCCGAAGAACTGCGCAGGATAAAGAACGATGTCGGCGGTCAGCTTGCGACAATGGGTTGTATGCCGAGGCACAACACCATAGACTGTCCGACGCTGTATTGGTCGGCGATGCCGGGCAACGAGGCGGATTTTCCTGCCGAGGAAGCGTTTTATACATTCATCGAACCTGCCGCCTGCTTCTTCACGGCTGAGACAAATTATCGTTCATCATTATCTCCATTCGGAATAAAGATGGTCGATAGACTGACGGGAAAACCGCTCCACCTTGATATATCTGACGAGCCTATGAAACGCGGTATTACTACAAACCGCAATAAGTTCATTCTCGGTCCGTCCGGTAGCGGCAAGTCATTCTTTACCAACCATCTGGTGCGCCAGTATTATGAGCAAGGAACCCATGTGCTGCTGATTGATACCGGCAACTCTTACGAAGGTCTGTGCAATCTGATCCACAACCGTACTCACGGCGAGGACGGCATCTATTACACCTACACGGAGGATAACCCAATATCTTTCAATCCTTTCTATACGGATGACGGCGTGTTTGATGTCGAGAAGAAGGATTCAATCAAAACATTACTACTGACGCTTTGGAAATCAGAGGATGACAGGGTTACAAAAACGGAGAGCGGCGAACTTGGCTCGGCGTTGTCCATGTTCCTTGACAGGATGAGGGAAAATAAGGATATAGTGCCGTGTTTTAATTCGTTTTACGAATTTATGCGCGATGAATACCGTGCAGAAATGGCACAGCGTCCTATCCCCATCTACAAGCAGGATTTTGATATAGATAACTTTCTGACGACGCTGCGCCAGTATTATCATGGCGGTCGCTTTGACTTCCTGTTGAACTCCAGAGAGAATATTGACTTACTCAGTAAACGCTTCATTGTCTTTGAGATAGATTCGATTAAAGACAACAAGGAGCTGTTCCCCATCGTCACTATTATCATCATGGAGGCTTTCATCAACAAGATGAGACGGTTGAAAGGAGTGAGAAAGATGCTTATATGCGAAGAGGCTTGGAAGGCACTTTCCTCCGCAAATATGGCAGAATACATGAAGTATCTCTACAAGACCGTCCGTAAATACTATGGCGAAGCGGTGGTAGTAACGCAGGAAGTGGATGATATAATCTCCAGCCCGATTGTGAAGGAGACAATTATCAATAACTCCGACTGCAAGATTCTTCTGGATCAGCGCAAGTATATGAACCGCTTTGACCAGATACAGGAGCTGTTGGGTCTTACCGACAAGGAGAAAGCGCAGATACTCAGTATCAATATGGCGAACAATCCGAACCGTCTGTATAAAGAGGTGTGGATTGGTCTTGGCGGCACACAGTCAGCCGTATATGCCACGGAGGTTTCTACCGAGGAATATCTCTGCTACACCACCGAGGAAACGGAGAAGATTCAGGTGCTGAACAAAGCCGCCCAGCTCGGTGGCAGTGTTGAGGCTGCCATTAAGATGCTCGCCAACGAGAGAAGGGAGGGTGCCACATGAAGATACCCAAAGTGTTCCACCCGATACTCGGAGTGCTGACAGGCACAATCCTTTTTCTTGCCGGAATTGCGGTGTTGTCCGCAGTATTCGTGGCGACATATAAGCTGGTGCTATATGCCAGACCGTATGTTGTGGAAAGCTTTTCAAACTTAGTCAATTACCTCTCACAATGGATGCCGTTATGAAAGTCCTCTATGTGCTGTGGGTAATATTGGCGAGTATGGCAGTCGCCTTCATCGCCGCTATTACCTTCCCCTTGCTCCTGCTTTACATCGGAGTGAGAATAATCGGAGGCATGGCCTCCAAAATCAGATAACCCCAAAAATCCAACGTAAAAATGAAACAACTGAAATATCTATTTCCCCTTATCGCCCTATGCCTACTGTTAGGCACGGGCAGGGCAAACGCCCAGTGGACGGTCATAGACCCGTCGAACATCGCCCAATCCATCGTAAATTCCTCAAAATCACTCGTGCAGGAATCAACGACCGCGACAAATATGGTGCGAAATTTTCAAGAGACGGTCAAGATTTATCAGCAGGCGAAAAAGTATTACGATGCCCTGCAATCGGTAAATAACCTTGTCCGCGATGCCCGCAAGGTGCAGCAGACAGTCCTGATGCTGGGCGACATATCAGGCTACTATGTCAACAACTTCAAGAAGATGCTGACCGACCCCAATTTCACCAGCGCGGAACTCTCGGCAATCGCCTCCGGATACACCCGGATTCTTGAAGAAGCCAACGGCGTCCTCGGCGATCTGAAGCAGGTAGTCAATATAACGACACTGAGCATGACCGACAAAGACCGCATGGATGTGGTGGACGATTGCTACAAGGAGATGAAACGCCTGAAGAACCTGACGGCGTATTTCACCAACAAGAACATAAGCGTTTCATATCTCCGCGCCAAGAAGAAAGCCGATACACAAAGAGTTGTGAACCTTTACGGCGACGGCTCTGAAAAATACTGGTGATGCCTATGCTTTGCGCGATAGATTTCACAAACCTCCACTCCATACTCCGGTCGCTCTACGATGAGATGATGCCTCTGTGCGGCGACATGGCAGGAGTGGCACAGGGCATAGCCGGCTTAGGCGCGTTATTCTTTGTCGCCTACCGTATATGGCAGGCACTGGCAAGAGCCGAACCGATAGATGTGTTCCCGCTGCTTCGTCCGTTTGTAATCGGATTCTGCATAATGTTCTTTCCAACGGTCGTACTCGGTACCATAAACTCCGTAATGTCGCCGATTGTGCAAGGCACAGCCTCGATGCTCGAAGGCCAGACCCTTGACATGAAAAAGTACCGGGAAGAAAAAGACCGGTTGGAGTATGAACAGATGATGAATGACCCGTCAACCGCCTACCTCGTGGATGACGCCGAGTTTGACAGGCAGATTGATGAGTTGGGCGTGACTGAGATAGGAACAGCCGCCGGGATGTATATCGAGAGAGGTATGTATAAAGTGAAAAAGGCAATCCAGAATTTCTTCCGGGAATTGTTGGAGATGCTCTTTCAGGCTGCCTCGCTCACGATAGACACGATAAGGACATTCTTCCTGATAGTGCTGGCTATACTCGGACCGATTTCCTTTGCAATATCAGTCTGGGACGGATTCCAGAATACTCTCGTCCAATGGATATGCCGCTATATTCAGACCTATCTATGGCTACCGGTCGCAGACCTCTTTTCGACTATTTTGGCGAAAATCCAAGTTCTGATGCTCCAAAACGACATTTCGGAACTGACTAATAATCCGAATGTTGACCTTGACGGGAGCAACACCGCTTACACAGTGTTCATGATTATCGGCATTATCGGCTACTTCACGATTCCGACTGTCGCGGGCTGGATTATTCAGGCAGGTGGTATGGGCAGCTATAACCGCTCCATCAACAACACCGCCATGACAGGAGGCTCATGGGCCGGAAGTGTCGCAGGTGGTGTGGCAGGTAATGTAGCAGGGCGCGTCGGCAAACTATTAAAGTAAAATCACAATGGAATTTAAGTCATTAAAAAACATCGAGACCTCTTTTCGGCAGATAAGGCTGTTCGGTATAATCATGGTATCGTTATGCGCCTGTGTAGCCATCGGTGCCGTGATACTCTCCCTGAATTTCGCCGAAAAACAGCGCGAGAAAATCTATGTTCTCGACAACGGCAAGTCGCTTATGCTTGCCTTGTCTCAGGACATGGAGCAGAACAGACCGGCGGAGGCGCGTGAACACGTGCGCCGCTTCCATGAACTGTTCTTCACCCTGTCGCCCGACAAGTCGGCGATTGAACACAACATCAACCGCGCCATGTCACTGGCCGACAGGAGTGCCTACAACTACTACTCCGATTATGTGGAGAAGGGATATTACAACCGCATCATCGCCGGAAACATCACACAGGTGTTGCAGGTGGACAGCATAGTCGCCGATTTCAACGACTATCCCTATCAGGTAAGAACCTACGCCCGGCAGATGATTATCCGTCAGAGCAACGTGACAGAAAGGTCGCTTATAACACAGTGCCGACTTTCCAATGTGTCGCGCTCCGACGACAATCCCAACGGCTTCATGATCGAGGGTCTGACAATCTTGGAGAACAAAGATTTGATAACCACAAAAAGAAACTTATCCCAATGAGCATAAAACAGAAAATCAACAACCTCGTGGCACCCTTATATAATAAGGTGTGGCACGCCCCGAAAGGGAAAATCAAAGAACGGGTGAAAAAGGCGTGCGACGACCTTCCCCGTAACCAGCGGCTGATGGTCGTTACAGTCCTGCTGTCAGCGTTCATCCTCACTGCCTTCTTCGTGTTCGGACACGCCTGCTACAAGATGGGTGCCGGCCACGCTCGGCAGGCGGTCGAGATAGAGCATATCAGGCAACTGGAATTACCCACAAACAACACGGGCCATGAAATTCCTTGACGACCTCAAAGCGAAGTTCAAGCCCAAGACTGCGGCTGAACGGGAACGGCTCAAACGCCTCACGGTCTATACACTCCTTATATTGTCCTTTCTCGTATGCCTGTGGATCATCTTCGCCCCAAGCGGCGAGGGTGAGGCGGCAAAGGGGAAGGCGAATATGGAGCTGCCCGACCAGACTTCCGCCGGTATGCCCGACACTAAACTGAAAGCTTACGAACAGGAGGCGGCGCAGAAAGACAAGTCGCGCAATGACAGCACAATCAACGCCATGTCGCTCCAACTTGACACGGTTACTGCCCCGGCAACGCCGACAGTCCCTGATGAAATCCAGAACTCTGCGGCGGCATACCAGCAGGCGCAGGCATCGTTACAGGATTTTTATGTGCCTGACTATAATGAATCGGCGCAGGTAGCCGAATTGCAGGCACGTATTGATGAGCTGGAGATGCAGAACGCCATGACGCAACAGACTCAGCAGCCCAACGAGATGGAGCTTCTTGAAAGGTCGTATCAGCTGGCGGCGCAGTATATGGGCAACGGCAACAATGCCGACGGCCAGGTACCTCCGGCACAGTCCGATGAGAAAGGGAAACGCAACGTGCAGCCGGTGCAGAACGTGACCCACAATGTCGTATCGACTTTGAGTGCCGCCACAAACGACCGTGGATTCAACACCTCGGTCGGCATAAAACGCTCGGCAGGCAGGAACACAATCGCCGCTGTCATAGCCGGAGACCAGTCGGTAACCAACGGTCAGTCCGTAAAGCTGCGGACAACCGAACCGATGTGGATAGGCAACAGACTTGTCCCTCGACAAACCACGCTGACGGGGCTGGCGAGGTTGCAGGACGAGCGTCTGGAGATTGAGATTATCTCGGTGGAAACGGGGGGCTCAATCTATGAGGTGGAGCTGAAAGTCTATGATTCCGACGGTCAGGAGGGAATAAACATCCCCAACTCTATGGAATCGGACGCGCTCCACGAAATCGGTGCCAACATGGGCAGCACGATGGGCAGCTCCATCAACATCTCCACCGATGCCGGAGCGCAGATTGCATCCGATGTGGGGAGAGGTCTGATAAACGGTGTCAGCCAGTATCTCACAAAGAAGATGCGTACCGTCAAGGTGCATCTGAAATCCGGGTATAAAGTAATGCTTTACCAGCCCGAAAACAATTAAACCACTTAAATCCAACGTAAAAAAATGAAACTGAAAACATTTATTCTTTCCGCCATTGCCGTAATAGGCATGGCAACCCCCACCTTTGCAAAAGGCAAAAAGACGGTCAATAGTGCCGAAAACAACGTGTCGCCTGATACAGAACAGGTAACAACCAAAGCGACTGAACACGACCTGAAGGTGTATGGTAACAACTACACCGACGGCGACAAGTTTGATGGTCTGACCCGTAAAGTGGGATTCGACCGCATGATTCCGCCACACGCTCTGGAAGTATGTTATGACAAGACGACGCACATCATCTTCCCGGCAGAGATCACCTATGTCGATTTGGGCAACGAAAACCTTGTAGCCGGACTTGCCGACGGTGCGAAGAACGTGCTGCGTGTCAAATCTGCCTTCAAGTCGTTCAAGCAGGAAACAAACCTGTCGGTAATCACGGACGATGGTAGCTATTACACATTTAACGTGAAATTTGCCAAAGAGCCGCTGTTGCTCAGTATCGAGATGACGGACTTTCTCCATGACGGCGAATCGGTAAACCGCCCCAACAACGCACAGGAAATTTATCTTGAACGCCTCGGCAGTGAAAGCCCTATGCTTGTCAAGCTGATTATGAAAAGTATCTACAAGCAGAACAAGCGCGAAATCAAGCATATCGGCTCAAAGCGATTCGGAGTGCAGTTTCTTCTGAAATCAATCTACGCCAACAACGGTGTGTTGTATTTTCACACTGAGCTGAAGAACACCTCCAACATTCCTTTCGATGTCGATTTTGTATCGTTCAAAGTTGTGGATAAGAAGGTTATCAAGCGGACTGCCATGCAGGAGCAGGTTTTGGAACCTCTCCGCGCCCAGAACTATGTCGTGGTCGTTCCCGCAAAATCATCTGAGAGAACAGTGTTTGCGCTGGAGAAATTCACTATTCCCGACGACAAACAGCTAATCATCGAAGTCGCCGAAAAAGAGGGAGGCAGACACCAGTCCTTCGTGGTGGAGAACGAGGATATTGTGCGTGCAAACGTAATCGACGAACTTTCAATCCAGTAACCTATGAGAAAAGCGATGTTTATCTTCGCTGCCATGCTTGCCCTTTTCACAGGGCAGGCAATGGCCCAGCGATGCCTCCCCGGTATGTCTGCGGTGGAAATAAAGGCGAATATGGCAGACGGTTTCTATACCGGCAATTCCCGCGACTGCGGCTATTCATTCGGAGTGTATTACTCGGTGTTCAAGGGTGGCGCGAACACTTGGAGCTTCGGGGGAGAGTATCTCCAGACCTATAAGCCTTACGCAGAAAAGGGCCGTATCCCCGTGGCGCAGTTCACGGCGGAGGCGGGATACAATCTCCATCTTGTCAGCGACTATTCGCAGACCTTCCACCTCTATGGCGGCGTGTCGGCTCTCGGTGGCTACGAAATGGTGAACTGGGGCAAACACACACTGTCCGACGGCTCAACGCTCCACAACGGCGACGCCTTCATCTATGGCGGTGCGCTCACTCTCTCTGCGGATTTCTATCTCTCTGATAAAATCGCGCTGACAGCCAATGTGAAGGAGCGGTTTGTATTCGGCAATTCTACGGGGCATTTCCATACGCAGTATGGTGTCGGTGTAAAATTCATAATCGAGTGAGCTATGGGTATCAAAGTATTCGACCTTGACATACACAATCTGCCTCTTGCGGATTTTATGCGGGCTATGGGCTATGAGCCGACAGCGCGCGACGGCAACCGTCTGACATACGACAGCCCGTATTCCTCTGACGGATCAATCGTTGTGGATACCGAAAAGAACGGCTGGTACGACAAGCAGGAGCCAGAGAAATGCTACGGCGGAATATACGACCTCGCCTATGAGATAACAGGCAGTTGCAACCGCTCGGAATTAAATCTTTTCATCGCCGTCGAGATGAAAAAGATTATGGACTTCAAATGTTACGAGGTTCTGGGTAACGGCGAGAGTGCCAATGCTGATATGATACTGGCAATGCCTGTCAAGAACAAAGATGGCAAAAGAACCGATGCCATACAGGAGCAGCCGAAGGAGGAACCCCCGAAACCGAAGCCCGGACGCAAAATGCGCTTTTAGCCTATGAATATCGACGCAATCAAAGAAATATCCCTTGTGGATTTCCTGCACCGCCTCGGCTATAATCCGACCGGGCGCGACAGCAAAGGTCTGTGGTTCTACGCGCCGTACCGCAACGAGCGAAAGCCATCATTTCATGTAAATCCGCGTAAAAATGTGTGGTTCGATTTCGGCACAGGCGAAGGCGGCGACATCTTCACGCTCGCCGGGGTATTGTCGGGCAAGACCGATTTCGTTGAGCAGGCACGGTATATCGCCGAAAAGATGGATATGCCCGTGGTAGAGCCATACAAACCCGTGCCATTTGTAGAGGAACCGACATTTGAAAATGTGGAAATATCCCGGTTGGAGTCGCCTGCGTTACTCCGCTATCTGGCAGAGCGCGGCATACCGAAAGAGATTGCACAACGCTACTGCGTGCAGGTGGATTATGAGTTGCACGGCAAACGCTATTACGCCATCGGCTTCGAGAACAACGCCCACGGCTACGAGCTGCGCAACCCGTTCTTCAAGGGGAGCTATCCGCCAAAGAGCATAACACGAATATCCGGCGGCAATCCTCGCTGCAACGTGTTTGAGGGCTTCATAGACTTCCTTTCGGCTGAACGCCTCGGTTACAACGACGGCAACGACAGTATCGTGCTTAACTCCGTGGCTAATGTCGGCAGGGCAATCCCGGCTCTTGCAGAATACCCGCTGATACTGTGCTATCTCGACAACGACACCGCAGGTCGTGCCGCAGTCGCCAGACTGCGCCGCGAGTTAGGCGATAGGGTCAGCGACAAATCCGCGCTCTATCCCGACCACAAGGATCTGAACGACTATCTGCAATCGCTCACTCCCAAGAAAACATCAAAACTCAAACTATAAAAACCAGACACGAAAATGAAAAAATCCAATAAAAAATCATTCGGCTTAATCGCCTTCCTCTCCCTCGTAATCGCTGCCGTGTGCAGCCTCGCATCCTGTTCCGACGACCTCGATGTGCAGCAGTCCTATCCGTTCACGGTGGAGGTGATGCCCTATGCAGACAAAATCACGCAGGGGCAGACCGTGGAGCTGCGCTTTGAGATTAAGCCTGAAGGCAACTACACCAACACCCTCTACACAATCCGCTATTTCCAGTATGACGGCGAAGGCACTCTCAAACTGGTCGATGGCCCGGTGCTTGTCAATAACGACCGGGTTCTTCTGGAAAGCAAGACCTTCCGGCTCAACTATACAGCCAAGAGTGCCGACGCCCACAAATTCCTCGTGGTGGTTGAAGACAACTTCGGCTCGACCCCGTGGGAGCAGACCTTCGAGTTCAACGGCAAGGATAAAGGCGATGATAACGGTGGTACAATCATCGGCCCGGTTGTCGGTCCCGTAACCCCGATTGTGCGATGAGAAAACTGTTATTTTTCTTCGTGGCGTTGCTGTCCCTTGTGGCGGCAACGCCCGCCGCCAACGCGAAGCGGTCGATTATGGAGCTGCCGCCGTTTGAACGTGCCGTGCTGATAATAAAGAAGTTTGAGACGCTCCACAAACCGAAACACTGGCCCTATGTAGGCTACGGTCACCAAGTCCAGCCGGGTGAACCGTATCGCCGTGGCGTGCAGCTCACCGAAAGACAGGCAGACATCCTGTTGCGAAAAGACCTCCGTAAGTTCTGCGCCCTGTATTCCCAATACGGCAAGGATTCTATCCTTTTAGCCTGCCTCGCCTATAATTGCGGCCCCGGTGTCGTCAACAAAAGCAGCGTCCTGAAGAAACTCAAATCAGGCAACCGCGACATCTTCAAAGCCTACACCTCCCATTGCCGCTACAAAGGAAAGTTCCATAAGCAACTCCACAAACGCCGCCTGACTGAGTGGATTGTATTGTTCGTAAAATAATGAAACTCCGTTGCAATAACATAAAGTGTTATTTCAACGGAGTTGAAAATTTGCAATTTAAGTTTATTGCCAATTCATAGTTGCGCATATATCAGAAGTAACAGATGGAAATCTGTCATACTGCGATAGCCATCCAGGAACGTCACGGTTCATCCACCCCAATACTTCCATCATTTCAGAATGGATATCCCTGACCCGATTGATGTTCCAGCATATTGATTCGTTATGAAAAACGCGATTGCGAAATGCACGGAAACGGTTTAGTGGAGCTGAGACATTCTTACGTTGTCTTTTAGCTTTAGGCATAAAAGGAAATGCCCTGCGCAAATCTTTCCACAAAATACGCTCGTATTCACTATTAAGTAATGACACCCAAAAACCTAACGTAAGTTCGGCAACAATTTTTGAAGGTGTTATTTGTTCATGCCTTCCGGATATCTGTTTTGCTGCTTGCGTAATATACCTGTTCAAATTAGATAATCCGGGTGTATTCGGGAATACGGCGTACCAATCATCTCTACCGGTCATCTGTCTTAGCTCACGACAAAGGGCGTTACGCAAGGTAACCTCAAAAACAGATAAAGAAACATACATTGCCTCTGACAGTTGCAGGTTACACCTATAATGTGTTATAGCCCGTTTCTCGTCGTGCGGATACAAGGTAAAATACCTTTCCATCCGCTTGTCTGAAAAAACTTTATTGAAAAAAGCTTTGTTATATGACATATAATGACTAATTTTGCATCGCAGTCCCGGTAATTCCTCTCCCTGTTTTCAGATGCAGGTGAAGAATCCGGGTTTTTTATTTCCGCAAAATTAGCAAAAATATCTCATATAATCCTAAACAGATACAGCAATCCGCCCAATGCCGCCTTTGGCGGCCGAATTTTTTAGCGAAATCAACGGAGCGACTTCATCACGAGGTCGCTCCGCCTGCTATATTACGACTTGGCTAAATTATTTCTTCTTGTTGAGCCATTCATCACGGCGTTGTCTGCACACTTTGAGTGTATCAGCCACGCAGGAGAACAATTCCCCATCGGTATGGCGATAATCATATTGGTAATGCTTTTTTCGCCTTGTGCGGTATCCGGTGTAAAACACCTCGTATTGTTCAGTGCCGGGAGTGGTGGTCGTGCTTACTCCGTGGGCGGTCATTTTGGTTGCCATATCTTCAAGTTTTAGAATTTTACAAATATCATACGTTGTTCAAAAGTCTGTTCAGGGTCGCTGACCTTGCGTTGTTTTACCCAAAAGTGGTGTTTGCCGAAGCCATAGACGAAGTATTTGTCAAGGTCGCTACGAAGGGCATATGCCGATATTGTTTCCCGCAATTCCTTTTCGTCTTTCGTAAGCACTATGCGGTTTATCAGTTCAAGGACTGTTTCACGCACCTTGTTGTCAAAATCAAATATCAGACTTTCAATTATTACGTTCATAATAGGTGGGTTTTATGACCTGCGCCATTGCTGACGCAGGTCGGGTTAGACATTAGGCGGTCATTCTCTCCTTGATTAGTCGGGCGTTTGAGTTCACGAGATTGATGATGCGCTTGTGGTATTCGGTGTCCTTGTTATATTTTCCGTGGCACTGCACCACCTCAAATGTATCAAGCGAAACCTCTACCGTTTCTATTATGGTATCTCCAATCCTTGCCGACAATACCAGCGTGTTCTTTTTAAGGTAGTAGGACGATGAGAATACGCAGATGTGCTGTGTGTTACCCTCTTGGCAGTATTCCTCTATGCTCTCAAGCACCTTCACCGATATTTCATTGTCGGAGATTACCAGACCGAAGAATTTGGATTTGAGAGCCTTGAACTGTTCCTCCTTTTCTTTCTCTCGTAGCAGTCTTTCCTCGGCTCTCCTGCGCTCGGCGTCCTCACGCTCCTTTCTGCGTCTGTCCTCTATCATTCGGCTCAATCCGTCATGCGCCTCTATGAAATCTTCGGGGCAGATGTTCTTGGGATTGCGGAGGTCCTTGCCGAGGGTATTCAACATCCGCAGATAGTCGCACCACATTCCGATGTTGTTGATATGGTAGCGGTGGCGTTTGGCAATAAGGTACGATGCCCAAAATTCATCCGCATTGTCGGGATTGGCAATAAAGTATTTCATTTCCTCAATCTCTCCGGCTTTCATCAGCGTCTCCATTCTTGGGTCGGCAAGCAGAGCCTTGAAAAGTCTGACGGGGGATATTCCATAGAAATCGCCCTTGAAGCCGTTGCGTTTGAGTTGGGGAATGACCGACATTCTCGGATAGACCTCACTCCATGCGACAACATCATCATACAGAGGGTTGTGCGGGCGTATCTCCATATCGCTCCAATAAGACCAGCAGTCGCAATAATGGAAGGTAAATCCACGGAGCAGAGCCATGTCGGTAACTTTTCCTTTCGGAGAAATCCACCTTTGCACGACCTCCTGACAATAGAGTTGTCTGACCTCTCCCTTACGGCTTTCGCTCGTTATCTGCGACACGCGGATTACTTGAAAACCCTTGTGTGCTGTTATGACGCTGAAATATGCGGTTTCCTTATGGGTGCGTTTGCGTGTGTCCTTCACTTTCAGTTCAGCACCGCAGTTAGGGCATTTGCAACCTGCGACAGTGTCGCAAAGATTGCCTTTCTTGCCTTTCCAAACGTGTCCGCAGTCGGAGCAGGTCATTGTTCCGCTATTGGTACGATAGGCGAAATGCTCAAAGCAGTGGCGGTATGCCCATTTCTCTTGTGTCTCGGTTATGGGGCGCAGTGTGGCTGATAGTCCTGCCACTTGTTTCTGTAATGCGGTCTTGGGTTTCATAGCCGTAATGTTTTAGAGGTCAAAAAGACTGGGTTGTGCGATTTGGGGATTGTTCTCGGTGGTTTTCTTCTCGGAGGTCTTGGGTCTGCGCATTTTAGCCATTTCCTCATCACGGAGTTTGTTGATGGCGTCCTGCCGTGCCTGTTCCTTTTCTTCCTCGGTGAGTTCTACCGTATGGTTTACCACCACCTTGCAGTTGATTGGGTTGCCGACCTCAATCTCGCTTTCCTCCCAATAGTGTACTGCCATTCCGAAGATTTCATTATCGGCAAAGCCGTTGCAACCGCTTTTTTGCACTTGATTGATGATGTATGTAACGCAGTCCTCTACCGATTTAGAGGGGTTCGCAAAGTGGATAGCGAAGAGAGCGTCATTGTCGGCTCTCTTTTCAAGATAAGCCTTGATTGTGTCGTTGAAGGCTCGTGTGCCTCGGTTTTCTCTTGTGGTTGCCATAGTCGTAAATATTTTTAGAGTGTTAAAATCCAATAGATTACTCCGATTGCGGTAAGGATTGAAATGAGCCAGCCTATTCCCCTAAGTATGGGTCTTGCTATCGCCCACAACGCTATCCCGATAACCGCCCCGATGATGATTGCCACCGCCTTGACCACTCTTGTAATCATGCGGTAATGATAGGAGGATTGGCGAGCTTGCCTTGACCTAATATCTTTATGTTTTCCTGTGGCTTTCATATCGGTGGGAGCTTTTTTTTAACCATGCGTCCAAAGACAGTGTGGTTGTATGAGTTGCTTGACACCTGAAAGGCGTGGGGCGGCAAAAGAGGGATGTTCGGGCCTTGACATAAAAAATACGAGCCGACGCAGGAGGTCTGGAGATTTTTTATGCCAAAGCCAAAAGAATATCCCTTCGCCACACGTTAGGTTATGGCAAGCAACTCGTACTGACCCACTTGTTGATGGTACGCCTTGTTGAAAAGGCTCCCCCGGATGAAAGCCCGTGAAAACATAAATCGTCGCCGACCCGACGGTGGCGGCGATGGATTGAAACACTGAAAAAAAGAGAAATCGGTGCAGCCCCGATAAAAAAGAAGTGTGCTGCAATGACGTGGATCTGAAAGGCCCGTCATTGCGACACTGTTCTTTTCGGTGGATGCTGTTCAAGCGGTGAGTGAGGGGGCGATCGTAAAAGTCCTTATCCGGCAATGCGCCCCGGAACACGGACGACAGCCATTCAGTCTTATGGTGACGGCAGCGTCCCCGATGCCATTCCATAAGGCGATGGCCGTTGTCGGTGTTCAGCATTGCCCATAGGCGTGATGCGGTCAACAAGTGTCAGTGGACTTGTCCACCGTCACTTGTTGACGGCATATCGCCGCAGACACGGAAGACCGTCCCGTCTCTCACCGCTTTCCATAAAACAATAAATAAGCATCAACACCGTTACTGCAATAGATACTCATCTTCTCTAAAAGAATATTACCACTCATCTTCTTTCGGGAATATTTGAGGAACAAAAATATGTTTGTATTTTTGTTTGTATGCCTAAATTTGTTTGTATGGGAATATTCTTGAATGGTGTTTTAAGGCCTCAAATGGCGAAATATGTTTGTATTTAGGTCGGTCAACAATGGTTAAACAACTGAAATACAGTGTTAAAACTGTTCTTCAACGAGGAAGAATACTAACTAAACAAAAGTTAGTTAAATAGTTGAAAAATCCCAACTTACAATAAAAACCACCTCAGATCCGAGGTGGTTTTTTGTATAAAATTAGCAACCATTAAATAATTAAATATCAACCATATATCCTAAATTAACTGCAAAATATTAGTAAACGTTATATTACAAAAGTATTAATATTCGTACGCTTGAATTATACTGCTAATTAAGGAAAGGCACACCTTGTTTTTGATAGATTTATTCTATACAAGGATAACAATAGTCAATTGTTTATCTATGAGTGAAAATTGTAAATTTGCAAAAAATTCAAGAAACACAACAATGAAACATCTCATAGTAGGCGGAGTTGCAGGAGGGGCAACCGCAGCAGCAAGAATCCGCCGTATAACAGAAAAAGACGAAATAATACTCTTTGAACGAGGCGAATACATCTCATACGCGAATTGCGGTTTGCCATACTATATAGGTGGCACTATTGCCGACCGCGACAGACTCTTTCTTCAGACGCCAGAAGCCTTTGGTTGTCGTTTCAACATCGACGTTCGCACACGCTCTGAGGTTATGTTTATCAACACTGACACTAAGACGGTTAGCGTCAAAGGACCCAACGGAAAGGTGTACAGCGAAAGTTATGACCGTCTGTTGCTGTCTCCAGGAGCGACACCATTCAAACCGCCTATTCCTGGCATTGACCTGCCGGGGATATTCACCCTACGCAATGTTGCGGATACTGATGCAGTAAAGGAATATCTTAACCAACACAAGGTTAAGCATGCCATCGTTATCGGCGGCGGTTTCATTGGCTTGGAAATGGCAGAAAATCTATATGAAAATGGAGCAGATTTGTTAGGCTTCTTACATATTTAAACTTGCTCCATAATTCTTTTGCCGTCATACCCAAAGGTACACGGTATTTTATATCACTCCAATACTAATACCTATTGTTGATTGAGGAAATAAGATCCATTACTGCTTCATTATCTAATGAAGTGTTTAAATTCTTAGTAGTATATGGAGGTAATCCAATCATATCTTTATATTTATTATGCAAATGTCGTAATTTATAACAATTTAATTTTTAGAGTATTATCCATTGTATATATAAAACATATATCTGTCAATCTTAAATATTCAAGGGTAGTAAATAAATTTTACCTTTTGCTTTGACGTTTGGATAAAATTTGTTTTGCCTGAACGGGGCGGATTGTGTAATTTTGTGGTGGATAACGCTACTATCAAAATGAAACGAATCGCTATATTTGCATCTGGTTCGGGCACAAATGCCCTAAATATCATAAATTATTTCAATGGAAATGCCGGTAATGGGGCGGAGGTCGCCCTCGTTGTTTGCAACCGCAAGGACGCGGGTATTGTACCAAGGGCGGAAGCAGTTGGTGTACCAGTGCTGGTCATGCCTCGCAACGATATTAACGACGAGAAACTGATGCTTTCGGTGCTTGAGCAATACAAGGTTGATATAATCGCACTGGCGGGATTCCTGCTGATGGTTCCGAATTTCATTATAGAGCGATATGAGGGAAAGATTGTAAATATTCACCCGTCACTACTGCCTAAATTTGGAGGGAAAGGGATGTTTGGAGCAAACGTTCACCGTGCAGTTGTCGAGTCAAGAGAAAAAGAGACTGGCATCACCATTCACTACGTCAGCGAGCATTGCGACGGCGGTCAGATAATATTCCAGGCAAAAGTAGCCGTAACACCCGACGACACCCCAGAAACCATAGAAGCAAAAGTCCACACCCTCGAATACGAACACTATCCCCGCATAATAAAAGAAAAACTTCTATAAACAAAAATCTGATGCAAAACATTTTAGTAACCATGAAAAAATAATTTAAGTTTGATAGTTTATTCAATATTATTTTGTAATTTTGCAAACGTGGTGCATGTACCAGTCTGTTTGGTACATATGGCATGTAAAAAGGAAGATTCAACACAAACATAAATTCAATTGCGTATGAAAAACAAATTACCATTGTTGCTAAGTGTCGCCACATTGGCATTTGCAACTAATTTATCTATTGCAGGCAACCTTAAGTTAAACGCAGAAGTGCTTAAGGCAAAGCATCAGGCTTCGCAATGCGATAATGTCAAGCTTCCTAAAGTTACGACAGTCCTTACGCAAACAGCCAGTCAGGCGGGTGGCGAAAAACTCTTTGAGGACTTTGAAGGATGGGATGACACAACGGCAGACTGGTTGCCCGATGGTTGGACAGAGCAGAACACAACAGCCATTTCTGGTTTAATGGGAGGCATCTTTACATGGCATGTGCTTAATACTGATTTGGAGGAAGCGCCTCCAGTCACGGCAAAAGAGGGTAGCAAATATGCAATCATCTATCATGCCTCATACAAAGAAGGAGACAAGAGCATAGAGTTGCCGCAAGACGAATGGATGATTTCACCGGTAGTGCAGGTTGATGGTTCGGAGGCTTTTTCTTACTGGCTTGCTTTCAGACCATTGTTCCTTTTTGACTTGAATAATGAAAACATAAAGGTAGGCGAGACAATGGAGTTTGTCAAGCAAGTACCTGCAACTACACTGAAAACTTATATAAGGGAAGAAGGTGGCGATTGGGTCCTCCTCAAAGATATTTATGAAGATTGGGCTTCTTATACACTACAGGAATTGTGGGACAAGCATCAGGCGATGGAATTCCGTTTCTTTGAATTTCCGCTTAGTTCATATGCTGGCAAGAAAGTGCAGTTTGCGTTCCGCTTTGTTGGCAAGTGGGGCAATACGATGGCTATCGATGCTGTCAAGGTTGCTGTTCCGAGTACTGAGGCGTACTATCAGCGTCCACAAGGTGCGTTCTACTATGGCTTGTCATCGGATTATCTTTCTGTTAACGACAATGCAGGGAAAGGGGTAATGATGGTTCCTGCCTATACTGACTTGACCTGGACTAACACGTCTGCAAAAAGTGCAGAAACGTTTACATGGTCATATAGTGATCCTGCTGCTCCTGAAAATTTGCTGGTGTCTACTGAGCGTGACCTTACTGTCAACTATCCGGCAAAGGAAGAATGGTACAATATGCCGGTGCTAAAGGCTGAGTCTTCATACGCCCTTCCGTCAGAATATAGCGGAGGCTATGCGGTTCAGGCTGGTGGAAAGGCTTTTAGAGCAGTTGCGGGAAAAGATGTTAATTTCGGTGTTGGTAACTATGACATGTCGAAAGGTTATTTCCAACTTGATAAAAGTGGTGTTCCTATTGTCGGTTGGTGGCAGCAGAGTCCAAGTGTAACCGTAGATATGATGTGGAGGCAGGTGTTTAACCTTCTTGGACAAGGACAGAATGTTCACTTGAACGCGTTGGCTAATCTGGTAGAAAAACCAGCAAAGCCGTACGTACTTTCATCAATACGCGTTCACGCTAACGTTATTGCAGCAAGTGATGCTGTATTCTCTGCCATTGTATATAAGACAGACGATAGGGGTAATCCGAGAGAAATTATTGCCATTGGCGAGTGCTTGGGTAGTGAAATTATAAAATCACAAAAAGACGGAGTTGAGATGACAACATTGCCTCTTAATTTATATAATTACAACCAGGCAACACAACAAGTGACTGAAGGTCCTGTCATCGTTTCTGACGGAATTCTTATCTATTTCACTGGTTTTGATAATGCAGAAAAGGTTAGTTGGTTTGCTGCATACCAGACAAAGGAGCCAGCCGACAATAATGAGTGTAATGCAATTATGTATTTCACTGTCGATAAAGGAGATGGCAGTCCGTATCCTGTTGCTTATCCTATGTCGGTTATGGAATATAACGGAAAACCTTGCAATAGCACCTTCTTATTTACTCTTGATGCAGAATTCCCGTATTTGGCTTATAATGGCAAGACTGTTATTCTGCCTAAAGAGGGAGGTCTGAAAAGTATTGAGTTAGTCAGTTATTATGATTCTTCAAGATGGACAGTAAGCGATAATGCTGAGTGGCTTACTTGTGCTGCAGGAGCAGGAAAGCAGTTGGATATCACAGCAGAACCTCTTGGTAACCTTAAATACCGCAATGCGGAAATAACTATTACAGCACCAGCAACATCGGCTGTTATAAGTGTTGAACAAGGTGAAAAGGCTGGTGGCGTAGCAGATATAGAAGCGGTTATCCGCGTGTCTTCTTCAAGTGGCAATTTTGTTATCGATAATGCAAAAACGACTATATCACAGGTTGGTATTTATAGCATTTCAGGTCAATTGCTCCAGGTTGCTTCATTATCTGAAGGCAGCAATATTATACCCGTAGGGCATTTTGCTGACGGTGTCTATATCCTTAAATTCAATGACGGAACGGTTGTAAAGACTGTCAAATAAACCGAGACTGGTATAGAATAAAATAGGCTGCGTCGTTTGGCGCAGCCTATTTTATTGGATTATAGCGGGCTTTTATTTCGGGTCGTTGACTTTGCGGAGGGTTTGTAGGATGCGTTCTGCTGTGCCGATGGAGTAGCCTTGCGAAACATAGACTATACGGTTGAACGAGTCGGCAACAACGAATAGTGGCAATGTTGCTGTATCACTAAGGTGCAGCGAAGCGGCTATTTCATCCTTAACAACAGAATTGCTGTCAATGCCGAAATGCAATGATGACGGCAGTTGTCCGTACTTTTCAGGCTGGAAGCGAGAAGCCGCTTCTTTATCTGTAAAGAGAAGAACCATTGCATTACCAGTCTCTTCAAGTTCCTTACGCAATGCTGATATTTCGTTTATTGCGTGCGCTGTCGGCTCTTGGTTCGGGTGGATAATTCCAAGAACATAGTATCCGCGTCCCGTTGTGGAAAGTATGCTCTTTTCACTCTTTGTCTGAAGGTCAAAATACAGGTCCTCAGCATTTAGGTTGCCGATAACCGCAGGCTGTGAGTTGTCTTGACGGAAAACCAGTTCAACATTTGTTGTTTCACCTTGCTTTATCTCAAAGAAAGATACTCGTGCAAGTACTGTTCCGTTTGCCATGCGCTGACCTGTTGTAAGCATGTATCTGCCTGTATCAAGAGATACCGGTTTGCCGAATTGCTCGCTGAATGGAACGTTTTCACCCAATTCCAAAGTAGCAGCAACGCCGTTATCGATTTTGGCGATAGCGAACTGATAGTAATATTTCGGCTCTACGATAAACTGTGATGGCTCGAAATTCAGTTTCAAGAAACCTTGAGGACTTGTAACAGCCTCATTACTTGCTTCATTCGTAAAGACGTCATACCATATTGTTTCTTTGCCGTCAAATTTTGCAAATTGCGTCTTACCCGTAACGCTTTCGATTCGTGCCGGTATCCCGCATGCCCTTGCTGCCTGAACAAAGAATATTGAGCGGGAAACAGGGTCTGCAACGCGTTGCTCCCAAACGCCTAACGGCATTGACTGAAGTCTGGTTGGGTCTGATGACCTGTCTATTGAAATATTTTCAGAAACGAATTTGACTAATTTCAGTGGGTCTTTTGCAAACTGCTTCTTCTGGTCATCTGTTAAGATTTTGCCAAAGAATGCCTTAGTTGGAGAAAGCGGTTCCCAAAGCACACGTGGCTGAACAACATAGTTCAGGTAAAGTTCGTTGGATATATTTTCCACTTTCGGAGCATTTTCTATGCAGTCACGAAGCACGTTCTCAGGAATGTCACGAAGGTCCTTTTCTACAAGAGAAGCAAGAATATCAATGGCAAAAGGAAGAGTTTCGTTTGATTGAGAATTCAAAAAATCCACAAGCATTTTATGGTTGCCGCGAGATAGCACCAACACCGTTTTTACCTGCTTTTGCCTTTCAACACTAATTCGAGATGTCAGTGATTCAGGCAAAGCGTTTGTCTCCTTGAAGAAAGTAGCCTCATAAGCGGCACGGACTGAATCCTCATATTGGAAGCGAATATTGTTTGCTTGGCGTTGCTCATCAGTAACTTTAGGCAGATTGCCAGACGGTTTCGGTGGAATAATATCAAATTCCATAGCCTTTCCGTCAAAAGTTTCAGGCTTTTGGAGTACAACCGTAGCATCTTTACTATTTGGATTCATCTTGACAAAACCGAATTCTTTGCCGTTTGTCGCCCAAATAACCATATCTCCCAGACCCGTTGTTAAAGACGCTTTTCCGTCAGCGTCTGCGGGCTTGGTTGCAACAGGGTAAAACTCTGCATAATTGTATATACCGAATCGTATTTGTGCGTTTTGTGCTGGCGTCCCATCAGCATTTACAACACGCACCCGCATAGTGTCGATAGGAGCATAATTTTCCGTAACGTTGATTCGGGTAAGTCGAGGAGAAGTATATATTTTTTCTTCCGGACCGTCATATCTTCCTATAACGTTTGTTGCCATAAGCATACCACGGGCGGCAGGTGCGTTGAACCACGCAACATTCAGAATTGGTTCCGGTTCGCAAGCCCCGAGAAAATACCATTTGCCGTTAGCCCAAGCCTCTACCCAAGCGTGATTGTCATCGGTATGCGCCCAACGCGGAGTATATACCTGTCGTGCAGGAATGCCAACAGAGCGAAGTGCGGCAACGGTAAACGTTGATTCCTCTCCGCAACGGCCTATTGCTTGAGAGACAGTTGATAAAGGAGTTGACGTTCTGGCATCTGAAGGCCTATATGTTGCCTTTTCGTGGCACCAGTGGTTCACTTCGAGGATAGCCTCTTCCATAGAAAGTCCCTTCACACGGTTCTTCAATTCCTCATAGAAAACCGGTCTTGCCATATCAAGGTTCTCGTTATTGACGCGAGGTGGAAGAACGAAATGCAAAAACTCTCGTTGCGGAACTGTCTTTCCCCACGGCATTTCGGCACGTGCCTTTAAAGAAGCATTTACGTTTTTGACAAAGAAATCAAGCGGATGTGATGAAATGTCAACGAGAGGCATATAGGCATATAGGAAATTCAAAGCCTCGCGTTGCTCCGCCGACAAGTCGGCATGCTGAATTGAATCGAGAACCTGCGGCTTCACGAGTTCACTACGGCGGATATCAAGGTCTTTTGCTATATCGCTATTTGCTGCATTACCAATCATTGTTGCCGAGCAACACAGAACGCCGGATATAAAATACGGTATCAATTTCATAACTATTGGAGTTTATTTGTTTGCGTTTGCTATTAATTCTTTTACAATTTCAGAGTTTGTAACTGGACGCGAATACTCATCTGCATCAGCGGCACCCATAAATACTTTTTCGTTAATATAAGTCATTCGTGACCGTACAGTCCTTTTTGCCGTTGAGTGCACAGCGGCTACTCCCGCTGCGTGAACGAGTTCAGCAACATTTTTAGGCGTAACACCAGCACCTGCCATAATTGCAATACGGCCGTTGGCAATAGTTACCAGTTCTTTGAGCAAAGGAATTCCATCAATGGCATTTGCCGAGCAGCCGGAAGTAAGGATGCGGTTACAACCAAGTTTTATTAAAGTTTCCAACGCTTTTAGCGGTTCTGATGCTCTATCGAAAGCACGATGGAAAACAAATTCCAACCCTTCAGCCGCTTCAATCAGTTTCTTTGTATTGTCAATATCAATACTTCCGTCAGGTAGAAGCGCTCCAGAAACGATACCCGTTGCTCCAGCACTCTTGGCAAAGCGGATATCCTCAATAATAGCGGAAATTTCCATGTCAGAGTAAACGAAGTCCCCCATACGAGGGCGTATAAGGACGTTGATCGAATCTATACCCAGCACCTTTGCTGCAGCAATCATTGAAAAAGGAGGGGTTACTCCGCCTTCCGAAAGGGCGTGGCAGAGTTCCACTCGCTTTGCACCTCCTTTAGCCGCCTCGTAAAGACTTTCAATATCACCGCAGCAAATTTCAACTTCTATTTTATTTTTATTTGTCATATTATTATTTTTTCAGAGTTAGTTTGATGATATTTAGATATTTCTTACTTCTAATTCTTTCTCAATCTCTTCAATTGAAGGCAGGCTACCACGAAAGTCTTTAGGTAATGCTTGTCCCAATTCATAGTCAGAAATTCCGATTGGCTTCTTAATGTCTCTTAGAGCATATTCCGCCTTAATTCTATCCTTATTTTTGCAAAGTAATAATCCTATCGTTCGATTATCCCCCTCTCGACATAAAATATCATCAACAGCAGAGCAGTAAAAATTAAGTTTTCCAATATATTCTGGCTTAAATTCGGTATCTTTTAATTCCACCACCAAATATCTGTGCATAAATGTATTATACATTAGAATATCAATATAATAATCATCGCCTGAAACATTTATATGATATTGCCGTCCCATAAAAGCAAATCCCGCCCCCATTTCTACAAGAAATTTTTCCACATGCTTCACCAAACCGATTTCTACGTCACGTTCATTGTATTGCTCTGTGAAAGTCAGCATATCGAATATATACGGGTCTTTGTGTATTGATTTCACATCGTTTGCTTCTGGAGCCGGGAGGGTTTCAGTGAAATTGTTAGCCAACGCTCCATGTTTGCCGTAATCATCTAGTTTGATAGCTTCTTGCAGATAACGTTTTGACCAATGGGAGGTGATACTCTGGACCATATACCAATAACGTGCCCGAATGTCCTTGACCTGCTGCATGAGTATGAGATTATGAGCCCATCCCAAATGCTTGATAGGAAGTATAAAATTACACAGCCCTAATTGCGCAACCAGTGGTTGCGCAATTGATGGAGCATCGCCTTTTACCATCGTAAGTTCTTGATTATATTCATTATAGAACTGCATCATATACTGCATATTACGCACGGAAAAGCCCTTTATTTCAGAATATTCGTTCTTTAAATCAACAGCAAGCCGTTGCAAAGTTTTCTTGCCCCAACCATCAGCATATTGACTTTGTTGAAGCAACTCTCCAACATCCCAATACATACGCAACACCTCTTTGTTTGCTGCATATATTGCCCTTTGTTGGGCTATCTGTACCCTATGACTAATTTTGCGAAGCAAAGCCGCATAACCATGAAAGTTTTCCGCTAAGTTATCAGAACTTAATTTGTCAATATCATTAGCCATAATATCGTCTTTAAGTCTTATTATTTTTTCAGAGTTAGTTTGATAATATAGTCGGCAACGTCGGGCGTTTTGTCGAGATGCAGAGTTATGCTTCTCTTGTTGGTTGTGAATTTAACAGGTTTATCACCGTCAAGCGTGCGCGCCTCCTTTATGCGTAAAGGAGCAGGTAGAAGAATATCCTCACTGCCTGGTTTGAAAACGTGGATATAGACAGTATTACCGTCAGTAGTAGAAGTACCCCAGTCCTGAGCCTTGAAAGGCCCTGCTTGAGTGCCTTTAATAGTGTACCCGTACTGCCTCATCCATTTACCCATTTCTTTCATACGCTCTATTGCTTTTTCTGGCAGTTCACCATTAGGCTGCGGACCAACATTCAGCAAAAGATTCGCACCCATTCCAGCCGCCTTGACAACATACTGGATAAGAGTTTTTGCATCTTTATATTCCTGGTCCAAAAGTCTGTAACCCCATATTCGATTCATCGTATTACACGTTTCCAAAGGTAGTCTGCTAATCGCCTGACCAGACAGACCTGCCTGATTTTCACCGGGAAGGTCACGCTCAAAAATCTGAATATCCTCTCCTTCAAACGGCACTTGATGATGGTTATTTGCAATCAGGACGCCCGGTTGAAGAGAATGCACATATTCGTACTGCTCTTTCAAATGCCAGTCAAAAGGCGTTTTATCCTCGTCATGGTCCCACCAACCGTCGAACCATACGGCACGGATTGGCCCGTAATTGGTTAGCAACTCCTTCAGTTGGGCATTCATAAAATTATAGTAGGAATTCCAATCGTGTTTTGAAGGGTCGTTACCGCTTTTCAAACCCGTACGACCCCTCGGATAATCCTGTCGCGTCCAGTCAATATGTGAATAGTATAGGTGCAGTTTGATGCCTCTCGAGGCAAGCGAATCCGCCAGTTCTTTCAAAACGTCGCGACCGAAAGGCGTTGCATCAACGATATTATAATCACTCTGCTCAGTATGGAACATTGAAAAGCCGTCGTGGTGACGTGTTGTGAAGCAAACATATTCAGCACCAGCATCTTTAATGGCATCAGCCCACTTACCCGCATCAAAGCGTGCCGGGTAGAAAGCAGACGCTGCCTTAGCATACTCTTTGGCATCAGGTCCGTAATTAAGATACCATTCGCCCTGGGCAAACATACTATATATTCCCCAGTGGATAAAGATACCGAAACGGTCGTTAGCAAAATCCTTTTGATTTTTGATCACCTCTTCAGAAGGGACGTATTGAGCGAAAGCATTATGTGCCATAGTAATAACCAGACACGCCATCAAAGCAGTTATAACTTTATTAATCATGATAATGGTTTTTGTGTTACAAATATAGTGAAAGGCGAGTGCAGAAACAAGTGAAAACGCAGTTTTCAACTTGATTTTGCCGAGCCGCATCCTATATTATCAAAATATAGTGAAAACCGAGTGCAGAAGCAAGTGAAAACGCAGTTTTCAACTTGATTTTGCCGAGCCGCATCCTATATTATTTAAATATAGCGAAAGGCGAGTGCAGAAGCAAGTGAAAACGCAGTTTTCAATATTATTTGGTTTAACACCACCAACACATATTGCGTGTAAATAATTTAACGACACATAACGCGGACACTCTGCAGAGTGTCACTACACTTGCACATCCATAGAAAATTGCTTATCAACAAAAAGGCGCATTCCTATTTAATTTTTTTATCAACTCCATATTGCTAACAAAAGTTAAAACCTTTTCTACCTATTGTTTTTTGAAAAAACATATATACCTTTGTGGTGTACTATCACACTAATACACTAAAACAGTACAAACAATGGAACAAAAAGGTATAGTTGCTATCGAGGAAATAAGTTTCCGCTACAAGCGGAAAGGCAACGGAATTTTCAATAACTTCAGCCTCAACCTCGAAGAGGGTCAGATATACGGATTACTTGGCAGAAACGGTAGCGGAAAATCCACCCTACTCTACCTTATCAGCGGACTGCTCAACACAAAGAGCGGAAAAATCTTCTTCAAAGGCAGCGACGTTAGCCGCCGCGAGCCAGCAATGCTTAGCGACGTTTTCATCGTTCCTGAAGAGTTCGAGTTGCCAAAAGTGTCGCTTATGGAATATATCAAATTATATTCCCGCTTCTACCCGAATTTCAGTTTCGAGATTCTTGACAGATGCCTCAACAATTTCGGTATGAACCGCAATATCAACCTCGGAGAGCTCTCAATGGGAGAGAAGAAAAAGGCGTTTATGTGCTTTGCTCTTGCTACCAACACCTCCCTCTTGCTTATGGACGAGCCGTCGAACGGTTTCGACATTCCGTCAAAGAGCCAGATGCAAAAAGTTATTGCCGGAGGTATGAACGAGAACCGAACCATCATCATCTCAACCCACCAGGTTAAAGATATAGAAAACCTTCTTGACAGGGTCGTTATTATTGATAACGGGAATCTGCTTCTCGACAAGAGTTGCAGCGAAATAAGTGAAAAACTGCTCTTTGCCAACCAACCTGCGGGCGAACCAACTGACGGAGCAATATATACTCAATCAACGCTTATGGGAAATAGTATTATCTATCCAAACGCGTATGGCGAGGAAAGTCCGCTAAGCCTCGAAATGCTGTTCAATGCAGTACTGTCTGAACGCGAAAAAATGCAGGAAATATTAAAATAAAACATCAACTCTATGAAATCAATAAGTAATTCATTCAGCATAAAAAGGTTGTGGGACCTTATCAAATGTGATATCCTTGCCAACCGCAAACAATACCTGCTTTACTTTATTGCCCTATTCGCAATGAACGCAATCATTCTACTCTTTCTACTCCTGTCCGATCCAATAGATATCGAATACATCAGCAGGGACTACAGCAATATAACATATATGGCAAATGTCTTTATGGCTTGCGTACTTCTGTCATACATAATGAAACCGATGTCAACCAAGACAAAGAGGATTTCCTTCCTGATGCTACCTGCAACGACGGCAGAAAAATTCATTTCACGACTATTGATCGTTACCGTTGGCTTCTCAATAATGGCAATTGCCGCAAACCTTATAGCAATGCCAACACGCTTTGTCTATATGTCGCTATTGGGCGTTGACAACGCTTGCTACGGGACGATGGTTGATAAGGTCTATGCACATTTCTTCGGCACTTCATCGCACTTCTGTTTCGGCCATTATGAAACAATCAGAGTCGACGGAATGGGCAACACAAGACTATACAACTACGTTGGTCCTGCCATCGCATATTTCTTCAGTTACAGTTGGATGCTATTTTCATTGTCGATTTACGTTCTCGGCGGAAACATTTGGTACAAACATCCTTTTGTAAAAACTGTAGGCGCGATAATCGTATGCGTTTTCGGCGGGTCTATGATTATGTCAATTCTCTTTGCGAACGACATTATCACTATACCCAACCTCACTCCTCAAGGGACTTTGCTAACAATTGGCAGCATTTGCTTTGTAGGATTCATTGTTAACTCTTATTTGAGTTACCGTTTATTCAAGAAGTCTAACATTAAAAGGAACGGTCTATTCTCATGAATTTCAAGGAAAGCAAACCAATATATCTGCAAATTTCCGACAGAATAATGGACGAAATTATGCAGGGCAACTATCCAGGCGACGAACGCATACCGTCGGTTCGAGAGTTTGCCGCAACCGTTGGCGTTAACGCCAACACCGTTGCACGAGCGTTTGAGTATCTGCAAAATAGCGAAGTCATCTATAACCGTCGCGGAATAGGCTACTTTGTAAGCACCGACGCCAAAGAGAAAATTGAAGAGATGCATAAAGAGCAATTCATAACAACCGAAATTCCCGAATTTCTCCACAAAATGGAAATGCTCGGCATAAGCATCGAAGAAATAACAAGAATATACGAACAAAATAAGGCACAAAATGAAAAAACTAATTAGCATTGCCTTTGCCATGGCGGCAATCGCCACATCTTACGCTGATACTTTAAAGGGAAAAGTCAGCGACGAGCAAGGCAACCCGGTTGAATACGCAACAGTCGTTCTGCTTCAAGACAGTATTCAGAAAGGCGGAACAGTAGCCGACAGCATAGGGAATTTCCAACTGACTGTACCAGCAGGGAAATACAATCTACAAGCAACTTCTGTTGGCTACAATCCAACAACCGAGAGCATAACAATCAACGGCACAACAAAGCACGACATTACTCTTTCGGCAAGCAGCGTTATGATGAAAGAAGTAAGCGTTACAGCCTCGGCAATACGCCGCGAGGCAGACCGCTTCGTTATGAACGTTGAAAACATGCCTGGAGCAATAGGCAAGGACGGGGAAGAACTGCTCCGAGATGCTCCTGGTGTTTGGATTAACGATGACAAAATATCAATCAACGGCAACAGTGGCACAAAAGTATATGTCAACGACCGCGAAATGAAGATGAGCGAAGACCAACTGATGACCTTTCTTCGCAGCCTAAAGGCGGAAGAAGTTTCAAAAGTTGAGGTAATCCCTTTGACAGGTTCTGAATACAGTGCCGACTCTTCTGCCGGAGTAATCAAGATAACAATGAAGAAGGCACGCACCGACGGCATTATGGGTAGCGTAGGTATGTACTACAACGTCAGCAAAAATATGAGCAATTACACTCCAACCGCGTCTTTGAACATCAAGGAAGGCAAATGGTCATTCAACATGAACGGTAGTGCAAATATAATGCCTAACAGTGATAACAATATGCTGCAAGTAACCGACTACAAAAACGGAAGCAACTACACCAGCAACGGTTTGACTAATACTGACAATATGGTTTTCGGCTATTTCAACGGCGGAATATTCTTTGACCCTGACAAGAACAATTCTTTCGGACTGGAAGTATATTTCAACCGTTGGAAATACAATGGTGGAACTAATACAAACGCAATATTTCACCGTCCAAATGCTACCGATGAGATTATGAACAGCATCTTTCAAAGCGACCAATTGAACAACAATACAAACGCTACTTTCAACTATATCCACCGATTCGACAGTATCGGGACAAACTTGAAATTCATTGCAAGTTATGACAAGTCTTTTTCAAAGACCTCTCCTTACAACAAGCAAAGCAGCACGCTGAACCCTGTTGACTCAATTTCAACAAGTCTCAACAAATCGCACTACGATGTTACCAACGTGAGCCTCGACTTCACAAAGATGATTAACAACAAATGGAATTACTCAGCAGGAGCAAAATACACGTTCAACAAGATGCGAAGCCTTGCAGATTATTGGTACATGAAGGAGCAATTATGGAAGCCGGAAACATCGATGAACTATAATTATAACTATAACGAGAATATTCTCGGTCTATATGCAAAAGGCAGTTTTAACGCCAAGCACATCTCTGTTGTAGCCGGTCTTCGCGGTGAATATACAAAGACCAAAAACGCAGCAAAGACTATTAATCAAAGTTATTTCGACCTGTTCCCGAATGCGTACATAACATACAAGATAGACGAATACGGGCAGAACTCGTTTACCGCATCTTATTCCCGTTACATCAGCCGTCCGTCGTTCTGGTCACTGAACCCGACACGCACTCAGGCTTCAGACTATTTCTACCAATGCGGTAACCCTGACTTGAAGCCGACGTACAGAAACAATATTTCTCTCACTTCGGTACTAAAATACAAGTACAGCCTTACATTATGGATGGACATCACCGAAAACGGAATTATGCAAGGAACTTTGCCTGACCCGGACAACAGGGATAACGTTATATTCACCAACGTTAACATCGAAGACATGAAAGGTTTCGGTGCAAGCCTCAACCTGCCTTTCCAGATAAAAGAGTGGTGGACACTGAATTTCAACGGCACTTATGTTCACTCTCAAAGCAAGACAAGTGCCGAAGGCAGAACTACATACGGAAACAAATGGTATTTTTCTGTAAATACAGGATTCCAGTTGCCATTAGACTTCTATCTAAGCATCAACTACTTCGGTTTGACAAAACAGGAAGACCCGGGAATGATAGTTTCACCATGGCACATGCTTGGTGCGAGCATTAAAAAATCGTTTGCAAAAAAGAAATGGACAGCATCTTTTGGAGCACACAATATCTTAGGCAGAGGCTTCAAATTTACAAACTACGCATCTGACGGCTCATTCGTCAGCACACAAAAAATGGATAGTCCTGTTTCATTCAGCCTTTCACTGACCTACAATTTCAACGTAGGTGAAATGTTTAGCGCAAAGAAGATTATTTCAAACACCGACGAATCCAGAACCGCAAAGAAAGACAAATAACACACAAGAAATTAATAGTTAGTAAGAAACCGGGTTGCCATACAATCAACTCGGTTTCTGCGTTTCTATAAAATTCTTTACCTAAAATAAACACACTCGAGCATTGTTTTTGCTCACTTTTAGTTTTATCTTTGTAAAAGTTAAATCACTCTACATATAGCATAGGTGTTTTAGGTTTCAATAAACAGTGAAATTTTCGTAACTTTGCAAAGTGATGCTCATTTAGAAAGCCATACGTTATGACAACAAAAAAGAATGATAATATATTTTTCACTTTAATGGATTTAGGATTAAAGAAAGCAGGAGCAGTTCAACTTTATGATGAAAGTTGTCTTGATGAAGATGGCTCATTAATAACATTTGACACACAACTTGCAATTGTCACACACTATCTGCAAACAGAAGGGAGCAGATATGAAAGAACCTATTTAGAAAAAGCAACTAAATTCATTAATCTTTGGACTGGAAATAAAACATTAAGTTCTTATTTGCACGAAGATATGGCGTGCGAATCAGCACTTCAAACTTATTTGTTTAATGAAGTTGCAAACATTCCTTTCCCTACTCCGTAAAATTCTAAATTTACATTTATCGACTTATTTGCAGGAATAGGTGGATTTAGAGTTGCTATGCAAAATCTTGGTGGACAATGCGTTTTTTCGTCCGAATGGGACTCAGCTGCACAAAGAACATATTTTGCAAACTATGGAGAAATTCCATTTGGAGATATAACTAAGGAATCTACAAAATCATTTATCCCTAATAATTTTGATGTTTTATGTGCGGGATTTCCTTGCCAAGCATTTTCAATTGCCGGATACCGCAAAGGGTTTGAAGATACACGTGGCACATTGTTTTTTGACGTTGCAGAAATAATTCGCAGAAAAAAGCCTAAGGCTGTATTTCTTGAAAATGTCAAAAATCTTTGCTCACATGACAATGGCAAAACATTTGAAGTTATAAAAAATACACTTGAAGAATTAGGTTACATCGTTTATTACAAGGTAATGAATGCTATGGATTATGCAAATATTCCTCAAAACAGAGAGCGTATTTTCATAATTTGCTTTGATCCTAAACAAGTCCCCAATTATCATAATTTTTCTTTTCCAGCCAAAGAAGAATTAACCAAAACTATACATGACTGCATTGATTATAGTGAAACTGATGCTACTTATTTTTACACAAACAAAATGAGCCATTTTGACGAGTTAGTAGAAAATATAACATCCAAAGACACTATTTATCAATGGAGGCGACAATACGTTAGAGAAAACAAAAGCAATGTTTGCCCAACGCTTACTGCAAATATGGGAACAGGCGGACATAATGTCCCTCTTATTCTAACAGATAAAGGCATTCGCAAATTAACGCCAAAAGAATGCTTGAATTTTCAAGGATTTCCGGCTGATTACTATTTCCCCTCAGTAATAGCAAAATCATCAATGTATAAACAGGCAGGAAATTCTGTCGTCGTACCTTTAATCCAAAAAGTATGCAAACAAGTAATTTCACTAATCTGAATGAATTTCTAAAAGGATGGGATTCGAATAAAAAATATTTTGAGATGTTAGGCTTAATGGCAAGCCTTTCAAAATTATTCTCAGAAAATGAAGTCCCATATTTAGATTATCGCTTAACAGAAAATCTGTTTTGTAAATATTACAATGCCATAAACGACGCTCGATCCTGTACAGCATACGATGCCCGTTTTAAAGGACTTGGTATAGGCATTAAGACTTTTATATTAAACAACAATGCCTCTACTGAAAAGATTGCTGAATTCAACAAACTCAGACCATATCTTAAAGACTTGAAGGGTGAAGAGTTAGCGCGCAAATTGGCTGAATTTAGGAACGACAGAATGAGGTTTGCTAATGATACTTTTAATGTAAATGAAACTCAGTATCATATAGTTGGTCGAAGTGCTGGTCTATTGCGAATTTTTAACGTACCATACGAGCGCATTGATATTGATTCTATACGAAACGTCAAAGACAAAGGTGCTTCTATCTCTTTTGAAGATAAAAACAACTTTTATTCATTCAATCGGAGTAAAACCGTTTTAATGAAACGTTTTACTGTTCCTTCTGTATATAAAGATGTTTCTGTAGATATATTATCAGACCCATTAACCTTATTAGAAAATCTAATAATTAACAAAAAAACTGATGTTTATCGTCCTCAAATAAAAGGTTCCGATTATGTAATACTACCTCTTTATAGCACTCAGAGAAAGAGAAATCAAGAAGTCCCCTCAAAAAGCGGTCTAAATCAATGGAATGCAGGAGGACGAGCAAGGAATGCTAATGAAGTCTATATTCCTGTCCCGGCTAAAATACATAAAGAATTTCCTGACTTTTTTCCAAAAAGAGACGAACCTTTTGAATTACACTTACCTGACGGCAAAATATTATCAGCCAAAATTTGTCAAGATGGAGGTAAGGCTTTAATGTCTAACCCAAACTCTGAGTTAGGAGAATGGATCTTAAGAAAGGTTTTGAAAAAACAAGAAGGCACTCTTGTTACTAAATTAGACCTTGACACATTTGGGTTTGACAGTATAATGGTTACTGATACCCATGAACAAAATGGAGATGGTCAAAGAATCTTCAAACTTGGATTTGCAGAAAATCAAAGTACTTATCAAGATTTCATCGAGTAATCAAATAACATATATTTATCAGCAAAGAAAGTCAGCATAAGGCAACTAACCTATTGCTGACTTTCTTTTTTATTCTTCTATTTGTCTTTAATTTTCAATATCTTATCTGCATCAAGTTCCGCGTGACAGACAGATTCTATTTCATCAATAGTTTCCATACATCTCTTTCTGCTCATGCGTATGCCAGTACTGGCTGAAATAATATCATCAAGGTTAGGGTTTCCCGAATATTGCTACACTTTCTCTTTTGTATGTGTTTTTGTAGCCTAATTTGACAAATTTTTCTCTTCAATTATCACTATTATTCTCATATTTATTTTTTGGATTTACTCTACAAAAAGCATCTATCTAATAAACAAGCAATTATAATTCTTAATGATTTCTTTTGCAAGAAATATTGTACAATCCTGATTGAAAAAACAAAAAGATTTCTCTGATTTTACAGTATCACTTTTCGGTTTCTTGGGCGGTTGGATGATACTGTAAATTATTACGGATTTTGTCGTTGCGGTCAGCAAGAAAGGATTTAAACGAGGCGAAGATGTCAAGCAGGGAAATCGTTGCGTTCTCCACTTGCGAATCGTAGAGCCTTGCTCCATTGACACCGCCAACGTTCTGTCCCTGCAATGCCGCCGAAACTCCGGAAATTTTTTCAAAAAGTCCCATCTGCAGATTCAGCAACTCGTATGCACCGCTATTGCTGCCGTTAACGACCAACTGCTCCGGCTTCTCGCCAATTGCTCCCTGCAAATTCTCGTACGGAATAACAGCATTCGGAGTCTTCCACGCCTTTTTCAAATCGCTCCAGGTGAAACCATTCGGAAGCATATTGCACGGATACAGCAAAACGCCCTTGGCCGTGGAATCCATAACGTGGTCGATAATGGTAATCATCCTGTTAACAAATTTCTGCTGGTCGATAACGTCCTCAACAAAAGAATGCACCTCGCCGTCAACAAGCGGATAATACTTGAATGCGAATGGATGACCTATGGCAGAATCGTACTGGCTGATTATCGCGCCATTCGGAGCAATCCAACGGCAACGCCAAACGTTGCGCAACGTCCACCATTTTTCCACACTTCCGGGTAACGTCGAGGCATAATCCGGCTCTGCAATAAAGAACTTTCCGTTTTCCCTATCATGGCATTCATATACCTCACGGCTCTCCTTCATCCACAACTCAACGACACGGTATTTGTCATCATCATTACTGCAATAGAAACCGCCCGCGCCGTTTTGGTCTGCCGACATTGAGTCAAAAATACGGCAAATCTCTACCGCCCTTTCCCTCTTTCCGTCGGAAAACCGCAGAAGAATCTCTCCCATACTCATATCGTGCAACTGCCCTATAAGGTCACAGTCTTTCCCCCGCGGGTCGCAAACCTTTCCATTGAAAGCCATTGCCGGGCTGACGTTTCTAACGGTGACTTTTCCACTTCCCCCAATGTCAACCCGCTGAAAAGCACATCCTGAAATAAGAAACTCTTCAAGCATACGGCTATCCAATTCCTCACAGCCGTTAGCATTGAGCGAGTCAGCAATATCCTTCGGCACATCCTCCATACTCGCACGGAAACGCCCGACAACGCTTTTCACCAGTTGACGTATAAGGTTATTTGTTGACGGAGTCTTACCGTCATGGGTATTTTTCTCAAACTCGGAAACTATAGCACCGTCACTGTCGCGAACCAAATCGTCCCACTGCCTGCCGTATGTAAAATTCTTGTTTCTCTCACGTGCCTTACGAATAAAAGCATTCCTTCCCCACGCCTTATGTGCAATTTCAAGGTATGCACTGCCCTCATTGTGTTTTCCCATAGTAAAGATTTTTTCGCAAAAATAGCAACCCAAGCGCCTCATAGTTCGCTAAAACAACGAAATCAAGCCAGCATTTCCCGAATCAATGCCACTTGCACATTTTTTTCTTTCATCTTATATTTGCAAAGTTACTACAAAAAAGTGAAATGCGGAAAGATATAGTGATAGAATTGA
>ERZ791624.175-NODE-175-length-47342-cov-3.671157_pt1 | contig 47342 bp, 38 predicted proteins | sample MGYA00510058_ERZ791624 | MGnify/ENA primary metagenome ERZ791624 (study PRJEB30046, sample SAMN00715158) | human gut metagenome | study: EMG produced TPA metagenomics assembly of the A metagenome-wide association study of gut microbiota in type 2...
TTGGGCCGGGCTGTGTATTTCCGGAAGAGGCCGTTGGGCCTGCCATATCGGCAAGGCAAAGATTCCCCAGTTCCCGAAAAGCTTCCTGCAGGTCCTTGGTACGGCGGAAGGTCCCGCTGCGGGCTTCCTTCCGAAGCCAGCGCCAAAGTGCCGCATCCGGCAGGAACCGACTAGGACCAAAATGCATATGGTTTCCTACGAGAAAAGCCACACGGTTCACTAGGTCCTCGCTTTCCCCCAGACGGCGGAGGATGCCTTCAGCCATGGCTTTTCCCACTTTGTCATGTCCATGGTCACTGGGCATGCCATCGGGGCGGATGCCCCTGACGCCCTCCCTTCCTTTTCCCACATCGTGAAGCAGGATGGCCCAGCCCAGGGTCAGGGAACCGTCACTGTGATTTAAGGCATGCCAGATATGGCCCCATACATCAAAGGGATGGAAGCGGGGATTTTGGGGGACACCCACAAGATCGAGAAGCTCTGGCAAAATAGGGACGCTTTCATAGTTCCCCTCTTTTTTGATTCGGCACGGCATCCCTGCAAGACCGCTTTGGACCATGAGGTCCATGCCCCGACCAGCGTAGGGTGCCATAAGAAGTTTGTGCAGTTCCGTTTTGACCCGGAAAAGAGAAAGGCCTTTTACGCGCAGGGCTTCCGCCTTGATTGCCGGGAGGATACCGGCTTCAGGAACAAAGCCGAGCTGTGCGACAAAACGGCAGGCTCGAAACATGCGCAGGGCATCTTCGGCAAAACGGGCCGAAGGGGATCCAACCACGCGCAGGACATGATGTTCAAGGTCATGCCGACCGCCATAGGGATCGGTCAAGTTCCCCGCAAGGTCCATCGCCATGGCATTGACCGTAAAGTCCCTGCGGGCCAGGTCTTCTTCCAGGGTCTGGCAGTACGCAACACCGTTCGGGCGGTGCGCGTCCGTTCCATAAGTTTCCTTGCGGTAGGCAGCAACTTCAACAGCGCGCCCTTCTACAAGAAGGACCAGGACACCAAAATTTTCTCCCCGGTTTTCCACGACAGAAAGACCCGCCCCTTTGCAAAGGCGGCGGGTTTCTTCCGGTCGGGCACTCGTGACGATATCATAATCATGGGGGTGCTTTCCGCAAAGCAGATCGCGCACTGCTCCGCCAACAACATAGGCTTCAAATCCATGTTTTTGAAACAGTTCCAAGACCGTTATGACATAAGAAGGAAATAGGGCCGCCATCAAGGGGCCTCCTTTCATAACTTAATCCCCATCAGGGGCATTGAGGAGGGTAAAAACACCCACGGCCAACGAAGGATTGGAAACCAAGCGGATCTTGGCGCCAAATTCCTGTTCCATGTCTTTCATCCCATGAAGGCGAAGCCATTCCTCTACCAGAGGGTGAACAGAAAGGGCCAAACTGTGGGCCATGGCATGGTCGAGATAAAGGCTGCGCAGCCGGCGCCGGATTTCTACATAGACCGTTTCCGGCGATTCCACACGGCCGCTTCCCTGACACATGGGACAAGTCGTATAGACGGTACCAAAGAGGTTGCGCCGCGCCTTCATCCGCGTCATCTCCACAAGATTCAAGGCTGTCATGCCCATGACACGGGGCTTCATACGGTCCATGGCAAATTCCCGGCGCAAGAGGTCCAGGATTTCCTCCTGTTCCTCCTTGCGGTCCATATCAATGAAATCAGCAACGATGATGCCGCCGATATCCCTCAGCCGTAACTGACGGGCAATCTCCAAAGCCGCTTCACGGTTCGTGGCAAGGCTTGTCTCCTCTCGGTCACTGCCAGTTGAATAGTGACCGCTGTTGACATCAATGACCGTCATGGCCTCCGTGTAGTCAAAGACAAGGGAACCGCCGCCAGGCAGGGGAACCACCCGGTCAGAAATGCTGGCAATTTCCTCATTGAGTCCATAATGAGTAAAGAGGTCTTCCTTTTCCTGATACCATTCGGTCCGAATTTCCGTAAGGCCCATATCTTGAAGGAGCTCTTCCACCGTGTGATAGGTCGCTTCGTCATCGACAATGATTTTCCGCACATCTTTTGTTACATAGTCCCGGATCATACGAATTGACAGGTCAAGTTCCCGATAAAGCAGCTGCGGTCCCCGCCCCACCTTGCTTCGGCGCAAAAGAATCTGCCAACTGGCAAGGAGCTGACGCAGGTCATTTTCAATTTCCTCGTCGGCTGCCTTAGCCGCTGCGGTTCGGATGACAACCCCCATCCCCTCGGGAAGACTTTTTTGGACGAGCGCCCGCAGACGGGTGCGGAGGGATTTGCAGGTAATCTTCCGAGACAGGGAAATGCGGCTGCCAAAAGGTTCAAGGACGATGTAACGGCCCGGCAGGGTCACGTTCCTCGTGACGCCCGGCCCTTTGGTTCCCCGACAGTCCTTAATGACCTGGACAAGGAGCATCTGACCTTCCGTCAGGTGATCCTGTTTATGAAGCGTCAGGAACCCATTTTTCCCCACATTAAGATCGATAAAGGCAGCCTGGATACCGGGGACAACATTTGATACACGGCCTCGGTAAATATTGCCAACAAGGTTTCCCTCCCCGCGGCGCTCAACGGCAAAGTCACGGAGCTTGCTGTCAAAAACCAGGCCCATGCGGGTCTCCTCCGGTTTGACACTGACAAAGATGGCTGTCATAGGGTGCCGCTTTCCAGCGTCATGCCACCGGCCTGAAGAAGCGGCCGTTTTTCTCCATGGGGGCCTGCTGCATAGAGGTCAAGACGGGCAATATCAGCTTTGTCAAGAGCAAGGGAAAGGCCGAAGTCATCGTGAAGAACCTTCAAAAGCTCAGAGGCCTTCATACTGCCTTCTTGGGAAACCAGGCAGTCAAATCGGAGCGTCAGCATGTTCCCTTCATAAGAAGCCTGGACATGGGGGACGAAGGCTTTGGCATTTACGATGCGTGGGCTCCCTTTGCCTTTGCCGTGGGTTTTCATATAAAGGGCCTTTTCCGCCCTTTCGTAGCGCTGGAGTCCTTCGAAAGGATCTGCCGCACAGGGAACCTTCACCAAATAAGTTGTTCCAGCAACCGAAGCCATGAGTTTCGGTGCCTTGTCATCTGCCAGATCGGCACGTACGATATGGATACCCATGGGGAGATTACGGGAAAGGGCATCAACGAGGTCCTTTAGGGGGATGAGCTCCCGCAGATAAAGTTCCAGAAACTCAGCCTTACTCGTCACCCCAACACTCAGGGCAGAAGCTAAGGAAAACTTCATATGAGGATTGAAGCCTTGGGAATAGGCAACAGGAATCCGGGCCCGACGAATGGCTTTCTCCAAGGTCTTCAAATATTCCAGATGGGAAATGAACCGGATCCCGGATTCTTTTGTAATCTGCAGCCGTAGTTTCATGCTTCCTTCCCCTTCCAATCAATGATTTTGACCCCCAGCTGCTGACAGACCTGACAGCCCGTGCAGGCGCCGCGCCGACAGTCAGGGGTCAAAGCAGCTTCCTGGGCCCGTTCATATTCTTTCCACAGGAAGTCGCGGGAAACGCCGCAGCTCGTGTGCTCCCAAGGAAACTTCTCATTTTTCCCGCGGGGGCGATTGTTGTAGAAGGCCATATCAAGTCCAGCTCCTTCAATGGCTTTTTTCCAGCGGTCAAAGGAAAAATGTTCGGACCAGCTATCAAAACGGGCCCCATCCCGAAAAGCCAGGTAGATGGCTTTGGAAAGACGGCGGTCTCCCCGGGCAAGGACGCCTTCCATGAGACTTGTGAGGGAATCATGGTACTGGAAATTGACATTTTTCATCGTGTCGAAGACTTCCTTAAGGAGCATATGCTTTCGGTCAAATTCCGCTTTTGTATCCTGCCCCACCCAAGCAAAAGGCGTATAAGGCTTAGGGACAAAGTTGGATACGCTTACTGTAATGCGGGCCCCAAAGCGGCCCGTAATCTTTTTGTACTGCCACTTCACGGCCCTGGCAAGATGAGCAATCGCAAGAATGTCCTCATCGGTTTCTGTCGGCAGACCAATCATGAAATAAAGCTTTACCTGGGACCAGCCATTTTCAAAAGCGGCGCTCACCGCATCCATGAGGTTTTCTTCCGTAACCCCTTTATTGATTACATCGCGCATGCGCTGGCTGCCGGCTTCAGGAGCAAAGGTCAGTCCGCTCTTGCGAACGGCCTGGACTTCCTGTGCCAGTTTTACGGAAAAACTGTCAATGCGCAGGCTCGGCAGGGAAACGCTCACCTTATCATCCTTGAATTCTTCCAAAAGATCCCGTACCAAGGGGTCCAATTGCGAGTAGTCCGCCGTACTTAAGGAGAACATGCTCATTTCGTTGTATCCCGTCGCCGGAACCAATTCGCGGGCCAGTTTCTTGACGTTCTCCGGGGTTCGTTCCCGAACCGGGCGATAAATGATGCCCGCATTACAGAATCGACAGCCGCGGGAACAGCCGCGGAAAAGTTCCAGCATAATCCGGTCATGGACCGTGTCTCCATAAGGAACAATCGGATGGGTCGGAAAATCAAGATCGTTGATATCCGGTTCTACCCGCTTATAGACCGTTGCCGGCACGCCCGGTTCATTAGGCGTCACAGCCTTGATGGTCCCATCATCATCATAGGTCACGGTGTAGAAACTCGGTACATATACGCCCTGGATCCCAGCCACACGGCGCAGGAATTCCTTCCGTCCCCCTGGTTTTCCTTCCAATTTCCAGACCCGGTAGGCATCGGAGACTTCCACAATGATGCGTTCCCCGTCGCCAAGCATGCAAAAATCCAAGAAATCAGCCAGCGGTTCACTGTTAAAGACACAGGGACCGCCAGCACAGACGAAGGGATCATCAAGACCGCGATCCTTGGTCCAAATGGGAACCCCTCCCAGATCCATCATATTCAGGATATTGGAATAGCTCATTTCATAAAGGAGGGTAAATCCAACGAGATCAAAGTCATCAAGACGGCGGCTCGTTTCAAGGCTTTCCAAGGCAATCCCGCGCTCCCGCATCTTGTCTTCCATATCCACCCAGGGCGCAAAGACCCGTTCAGCTTGGATATAGGGTTGTTTGTTGAGAATGGCATAAAGAATCTTGAACCCAAGGTAACTCATGCCAATCTCATAGGTATCAGGAAAAGCGAGGGCAAAGGAAACCTCGACCTCGCTTTCTGGTTTGACGATGCTGCCAAATTCCATCCCCGTATAACGGGCTGGTTTTTCGACAGCACTGAGGATATCAATCGGTAAATCTTTGTGCATAGGGCCTCCTTACTAAAATCTCAAGGTCTTGGGATGAGCATGGATATTCATTAAAAGAGCCACCATGAGCATATTGGTCGTAAGGGAACTGACACCATAACTCATAAAGGGCAACGGAACCCCTGTTACTGGCATGACATTGCTCGTCATGCCCACATTGACCAGGATATGGAAGGTGAACATGGAAACAATCCCAACAGCAAGCAGGGTTCCAAAATCATCGCTTGCGTGAAGGGCAATCGTGATGCCCCGGACAATGACGATCAAGTAGAGGATCAAGATCAGGGTTACCCCAACAAACCCGAACTCTTCGCCGGCCACGGCAAAAATAAAATCCGTATGGTTTTCAGGAAGAAAGTTAAGCTGGCTCTGGGTTCCATTAAAAAGGCCACGGCCAAAAAAAAGACCGGAACCAATCGCAATCATGGACTGGATGACATGGTAACCGCTCCCGTATGGTTCAAGGCCGGGATTGAGGAAGACGCGGATCCGGTTTTTCTGGTATTCATGAAGCATGTGCCAGATAAGAGGCGCTGAAGCAAGGCCCAACCCGCTCATGATGAGAAAATAACGAATCCTGAAGCCGCAGATGATCATCGTCCCTAAGAGAATCGCCAGAAAGACCAGGCTTGTTCCTAGGTCAGGCTGACGCATGACCAGGAGAAAAGGAACAAAGACATAGAGAAAAACAGGAATCCAGCTGCGAAAGTCCGTCAACGTCGGCAGCCGCTGCTCTACAAAAGAGGACAGGCAGACAATCATGATGGCTTTGGAAAACTCACTGGGCTGAATGCTGATAGGCCCCAATTGGAGCCAGCGCTGTGCACCCAACGCACTTTTCCCAACAGCCATAACGGCAACCAGCATAACCAGATTAAAAATATACAGGGGTTTGGCAACATGTTTTAAGATGCGGTAATCAAAACGCATCAGGTAACCGCCCAAAATGAGGTTCACGATGACAAAAAGGGCCTGCCGAAAAACAAAGCGGTAGCGATGGGGACCGGGAATATTGGCATGGGTGGCACTGGCAATCAGAACAAGACCAATGGCAATGAGCAGCATGACGCTCACAAAAAGAACCTTATCCACGTTCCGAAAATACTTTTTAAAGGAATGACGCATGCTTTCTCCTCACTTACCCTTTCTTCTTCGGGGTCGATTTATCTTTCGAAGACCCGCTGCCGGGCTTTTTGACACCCGGTGTCGTAAAGGCATATTCTAAGATGGACTGAACAATTGGAGCGGCTGAAACCGACCCGTAACTGCCCTGCTCCACGACGCAGACGACAACAAGGCTGGGGTTCTTGGCCGGGGCATAGGCAATGAACCATCCATGATCCCTGCCATGGGGGTTTTCTGCCGTCCCGGTCTTACCGGCCACATCAACAGGAAGGGATTTTAGGGCCGATGCCGTCCCCCCTTCTTCCGTTACTGCCCGAAGACCGTCCTGGATAAGGTCCAAGGTTTCCTGGGAAACTGGCAGGCTTCCTTCTTCCTGCGGTTCAAAGCGTTCGGCCACACTGCCGTCGTCATTGATGATTTTGCTCACAAGATGGGGTTTGTAGCGCTTTCCATCGGTCGCCACAGCCGCAAGCATTTCTGCAACCTGCATGGGTGTCGCCAAGGTAAAGCCCTGACCAATGGCTGTATTGAACGTATCGCCCAAGTACCATTCGTCTTCAAAAACCTTTTTCTTGTAAGCCGGGGTTGCGATAAGGCCCGAAGCCTCCCCATAAAGGTCAATCCCGGTTTTCTTCCCAAAGCCGAACTTTTCGGCATATTGGTCGAGCAGATCGATACCGAGGCGATTGCCCATTTCATAGAAATAGACGTTATCCGAAGCGGAAAGGGCCCGTTTGAAATTGATCCACCCTAAGGCTTCACCGCCGGCATTGCGCATATCGACAAGCCAGTGCCGGCCGGAGTCAAAGATGAGTTCATCAGGCGTGACTTTCTTTTCTTCAAGAGCCGCCGAACCCGTAACAATCTTAAAAGTCGATCCCGGCGGATATTCACCAGCAATGGCTTTATCCGTCATGGGATGGAACGGATCCGTATTGATATAGTTCCAGTTCTTTTCACTGATACCGTTTACAAACCAATTGGGATCAAAACCAGGTCGGGAAACAAGAGCCTTGATTTCCCCGTTATTGGGATCAAGGACCACGACGGCGGCACCGCGAGCCCCAATGGCCTTGAGCTGCCGGTCCACGGCAGCTTCCGTGATTCGCTGGAGCTTGGCATCGATGGTAAGGACCAGTCCCTGACCGGGCTTTGGTTCTACTTTGTCCATGACCTGGATGACGCGTCCATTGACGTCGACTTCCTCGCGATAACTGCCGTCCGTACCGCGCAGGTACTTATCATAATAGCTTTCCAGACCAAATTTACCAATGATGTCACCTGCTTTGAGGTTTTCATAAACTCCCTGTTCGATTTCATATTCACTGACTTCACCCACATATCCCAAGGCATGGACAGCCAGTTCCTTATTAGGATAGGTCCGGACAGGCTGGACCTCGATCATGACATCAGGCAGGTAGCGCAGGTTTTCTTCCACCTTGGCTACCACATCGGGCGGTGCGTTGCGCACGATACGGATGGGTTCTGCCGATCCGCCATGGAGATTGATGGTCTCCTTGATTTTGTCTACAGGAATGTGGACAAGATCCGATAGACGCTCGATGGTTTCGTCTCGGTAGCCCGTGTTGCGGCGTGCCAAGGAAACCATGAAGCCTGGCTGATTATTCGCCAGTTCTTCCCCATTACAGTCATAGATTATGCCCCGCGGCGCAAGGATCCGCGTGTAGCGGGTCCGGTTGCCCTCGGCTTGCCGGCTGTAGTAACTGCCCTTGATAATCTGCAGATAGAACATGCGGCCAATCAGGAAAAAGACGATGAGGGCAGAAGCGACGAGCATGAATTCCAAGCGATACGCATATTTTTTATTCAGCACGATGGTATCCTTCCTCACTCGTTACAGATGATAATAATAGGAATGGCGGCGCAGGAGGCGCTCCTTGACCTTTTGGTAGATGATCCAAACAATAGGGGCCATGACAAGGTTCCAGCCAATGGAACGCAGTGTCCAAAGCGCAAAAGAAACAAAAGGCATCCAGCGATGGAGCATGATGCAGAGAAACAGTCCCCGCACCACACCAAGAAGGAGCGTCACAAGCGCGGTTAGGACCATATAAGTGGGCATCCGGTCAGCAAAAACGTTCATGCGGTTGCTGCCAATAAAAGCGCCCACCAAAGCGCGCGTCACTAAATGATAGCCAAAATAGCCAAAAGAGACCACATCGAGGAAAAGCCCCATACCAATTCCATACAGGGCCCCTTTGCGGCCTCCTTGATCAAGGGCATAGAGGATAAGCAGAAGCAGAAGAAAATCAGGAGAATCATAGGTGGTAAAAAGGAGGAACCAATGTGTTTTCAAGGAAAAGAGAAGAAGATTGAGAAAGATCCACAAGAAGGTGTTCATCGGCCGGCTCCTCCTTTAATAGTCTTATTGGGATCTTTTCCCTCTTCGCGGAGAAAGTCGGCAAAACCGGCATAGTTTGTTATGACAAGGGCTTCCTCCAGATGGGTATAGTCCACAGAGGGAATGATCGAGGCCGTTTTGGTCAGGCCGCCCGGATCCATCTGAACATCTTCGACGGTTCCAATGACAAGTCCCTCTGGATGATAGCCAGTGTAGCCGCTCGAAACAATCGTGTCACCAGGGAGCACATCCGCGTTCCGGGCAAGGTTACGCATTTCAAGGGATAGATCGGGGCCGGCAACACCGTTTACAATCCCGGCTGCCCGGGAATCACCGCGCAGATTGAGCCCACCCAAGCTGCTCCGGGAACTCGTAATCAAAAGGACCTTGGACATATGGGGATAGACCGAATCGATGATGCCAATGATCCCAGAAGCATTGACGACGGGCATATTAAGGCGCAGCCCCTCATCACTGCCTTTATCAATGAGAATCACATCCTTGAAATCTCCAATATCCCGGCTGATGACCTTAGCCGGCATGAGTTCGTATTTAGGATGGAGCTCCTTAAACTTCAGAAGTTTGCTGAGCCGTTCATTCTCAGCCTTCATGGCAATAAGCTCCACATTGTTCTGACGCAGGTCGTCGTTCTCCGTCTTAAGTGCCGCATTTTCCTTCTGCAGCGTCTCCTTCGACGTAAAGAAATCCGATACGCTGCGGGCGCCGGAAACGGCCCCACCGACTATGAAATTAATGGGTCTTACAAGGGTGGCAATGGCCGAATTGACCATCGTAAAACGTGAGAGGGCATCAAGGATAATTCCGCCCACGAGAAGGCCAATAACCATAAAAATGGCCAGCCTGATTTTTCTTTCCTGCATCATGCTTCTACTCTTCCTTATTTATGACTCTTGGCAGGATGGTTCTTCCGCCGGAATGAATTAAAGTTGCGTGCAGCCCTGCCTGTACCGAGGACAACACAAAGAGGGGCATCGGAGGCAATCCGTACGGGCATGCCCGTATCGCGTGCCATAACCCGATCGATATTGCGCAAAAGAGCTCCGCCGCCCGTCAGGACAATGCCCCGGTCCATGATATCGCTGGCAAGTTCCGGCGGGGTCATTTCAAGAGTGGTCTTCACCACATCGATGATCTCCCGAAGGGGCTCGTAAAGGGCCGGCAGAAGTTGATTCTGATTTATTGAAAGCGGTTTGGGAAGGCCTGTAAGCAGGTCTCTTCCCCGGATTTCCATGGTCTGGGGCTGGGTACTTTCCGCAAGGGAACCAATTTCCATTTTCATCCGCTCAGCCATAACGGGACTGATCATGAGATTGTACTGTCTCCTGATATACTGGACCAAGGATTCATCAAGGGCATCGCCGCCCAACCGAAGCGTCCGGGAAAGAACAATCTTTCCCATGGAAATGACCGCCACTTCCGTCGTACCGCCGCCTAAGTCCACCACCATGTTTCCCGCCGCTTCCCGGACAGGCATATCAGCTCCCAAGGCAGCCGCAAGGGGTTCTTCAATAAGATACGTATCCCGCGCGCCGGCTTGGGTTGCAGCATCGATGACAGCCCTGCGCTCCACGGCTGTGACACCGCAGGGAACACTTACGACAAGCGTGGGCTGGACAAACTTACGACCGCGAAGTGCTTTTTTGAGAAAGATGCGCAGCATCGCGGCAGCTACATCAAAATCAGCAATGACCCCATCCCGCAGAGGACGGAGGGTTTCAAGAAAGTCCGGTGTCCGGCCTTCCATCTGTTTGGCTTCGCTGCCAACAGCCAGGATCCTGCCCGTTTTTTTATGGCGCGCCACCAATGATGGTTCCCGGACAATGATGCCCTTTTCTTTTGTATAAATCAAGGTATTGGCTGTTCCCAGGTCCACGCCCATGGTGGAAGATAGGGAGCCGAACAAATCAAACACGCATGATCCCTCTTTCTTTATAACTTATCCGCATCTTTAAAACTATAGTAGATCCCATCACCAATAATGATATGGTCCGCCAGCGGAATATCCATCAAGCTCCCTACTTGAGCCAGGCGCTCTGTCAGACGGATATCCGGATGGCTGGGCGTTGGGTCCCCGGAAGGATGATTATGGACCAGGATCAAGGCGGATGCATGATGATGAAGGGCAGTCTCGAAGATTTCCCGTGGATGCACCGTTGCCTGACTGGCACTGCCGACAAAGACCTCTTCGATTCCCAGGACTTTTCCCTTGGCAGAAAGCAGAAGGGTCAGGACATGTTCCTTTACTTCGTAGCGAAGACGCTCCATAACAATGCGGGCTGCATCGCTGGGACATCTGATCCGGGCCCCTTGGCGACTTGTTTTTTCCGCAAGGCGCCGGCCCAATTCAAGGGCAGCGACGATGACCGAAGCCCGAGCCGGGCCAAGGCCCTTCACATGGGTGAGTTCCTCGATCCTTGTTACGCGGGCCAATTGATCGAGATCCATCTCCCGGCTGGTCAACAGTGAAGCGATTTCAAGGGCCGATGCACCGCGCGTTCCCGACCCAATGAGAATGGTCAATAGTTCCGTTACGCTAAGGGCCTTGGCCCCTTTTTCCTTAAGCCGTTCCCGAGGCCGTTCTTCGCGAACGATTTCGTGCATGGAGCAGTGTTGTGTCATCTAGTTTCACATCCAGTTCGTCGAGTGCTGTAAAAAGAGTGGAAAGAGGAAGACCAACAACATTGCTGTAGGAGCCTTCAATGTGAGGAATGAAAAGGGCGGCCGCCCCTTGGATTCCATAGGCCCCAGCCTTATCCATTGGTTCTCCCGTTTCAATATAGCGATGAATGAGCCCGTCCGTAAGGGGGCAAAACGTAACTTGCGTTGTCGTCACGGAAAGATGTTCCTTACCGTCCAGACTCATATAAAGGCCCGTATGGACCATATGGGTCCTGCCAGAAAGACGCTGCAGCATGCGCACAGCATCCTCCCTGTCCTTCGGTTTTCCAAGGATGCCACGCTCATCAACAACAACCGTGTCAGCCGCAATGACAAGGGCATCGGGGGCTGCCGCAGCCGCAACTTTCCGTCCTTTACGGGCGGCATTTTCACGAACCAGGGCCTCTGGGGAAAGAGCTTCCGTCACTTCCTCCACCTGGCTGTCCATGACAAGGGGGTCCATGCCAACCTGCATAAGAAGTTCCTTGCGCCGAGGGGACTTTGATGCCAAAATAACCTGCATGACAGCCTCCTTATAGATGCTGAAAAATCACAAGGGCCAAGATCATGCCGATGATGGCTACAAGATTGGGAGAAAAAGTAAAGCCAAAGGTAATCTTGGCAATATAAAGATCCACATCGACAGGAGGAATATTAAGGACCTGATACTTATGAATCAAAAAGGCCGTACCAGCCCCAAAAAATTGAGATGCTTCAAGGAAGTTCCCTAAAAGACCGCCGATGATGGCACCGGCCGCAAGAAACAGAAAGAACCAGAACCGATCCTTGGAACCAAAAGTCATATCAGCTCTCCACCCTTTCTTCCGGAAGCATGCCTTCCGTATAGTATCCTGTAATGGCCCATTGCTTACCGCGTCGGCTTGTGACATCCCGTTTGAAGGTCCGGGCGTACTGAAAGCCCAAAAGCCCCCAGACAACAGCGCCGATGAATATGGTCACGCCAAGGTCAAACGGCAGATAGCGGGATACGGCACGGCCAAAAACAGCTCCGGCAAGAAGGGTCAGTAAGGGAATCCCGCGAACGATCCATTTGCCTTGCCGCTCATCAAGGGTCTGTTCTTCCACTTCCACATAGGTCCCGTTTTTCGCTTCACATGTATTCCAGCAGTCAAGGATGCGCGGCTTTTCACCCTTTTTGAGTCCCCGTTCAATACGGACCTTGGCTCGCTGTCCACTGACTGCTGTCACAATTCCAATATAACGCTCCATCAAGGCCTCCTTATGCTCCGAAATCAAGGAACTGACTGGGGTAACGACGAGCTAGCTCGGCAATCATGCGGTCTGAACACTTAAAGAGCAGGCCGCAAAGCTTCTTTCCCTTCCGATAGACCAGGATGCGCTGGGGATTGGGATCAAGGGAAGAGTACCGATGGGTATAGCTGCCAATCTTCGTTTTCCTAAAGAAACTTTTCTTATAATGGTTGCTGAAGCTTTCCATGTCTTTAAGGGAAATGGAAAGACGCCGTTCAATCCCTAAACCGTACATGATGATGATGAAATGACTGGGCGTCAAGGTATAAGTATAGGAAAAGGCGGTCCGCCACAGATAAAGCAGAAGGAACAAAACATTAAAGCCCCATCCCATGAGGCTGAAGCGATATAATGCAAAAGTACGGTACCCTTCATAGACCCAGAAAAGAGCAATGACAAAAAAGGTGACATACTGCAGAGTCCGGCGGGTTTCACCGATACCGGAGAATTCTTTCATTTCCTCGATCAATGGGGGTTCTCCTTTATAAAAATTACTTATAGGAAGCAATGGGTTCCCTTCCACGATAAACATTCTATATTATATCAAAAAATCCCTCGTTTTCATACCTTTTCCCATAGGAAAGGATGCCCCTTGGGCATAAAAAAAAGGCTGCTGCAGAAATCTGCAGCAAGCCTTTTTTGAATGACAGAGAAATGTGCGTCATGCACAAAGTTATTTGGCCGCGCCAATCATGGCCAGCATGGTACCAGCTGCAACAGCCGTACCAATAACACCGGCTACGTTCGGGCCCATGGCATGCATGAGCAGGAAGTTGGACGGATTGGCTTTCTGACCGACAACCTGAGAGACACGGGCTGCCATGGGGACAGCGGAAACACCGGCACTGCCAATCAGCGGATTGGTCTTGCCATGGTCCAGGATGCACATTAATTTGCCGAAGATGACACCAGTAGCGGTACCACCGGCAAAAGCGACGAGGCCCAAGAAAATGATCAGGATTGTTTGCGTCGTCAGGAAGCTTTCGGCCTTCATCGTAAGGCCAGTCCCCGTTGCCAGCATGATGGTCACGATGTTCATGAGGGCATTTTGAGCCGTGTCGGACAGACGGCCCAAGCAGCCTGCCTCGGTGAAGAGGTTACCCAGCATGAGCATCCCAATCAGGGAGCATACGGAAGGAAGCAGTAAGGAGATAAAAATGGTGCAGACAATAGGGAATACCACTTTTTCAAAGTGGGAAACCGTACGGAGCTGAGCCATTTTGATTTTGCGGTCTTCCTTGCTCGTAAACAGCTTCATGATAGGCGGCTGAATGAGCGGTACAAGGGACATATAAGAATACGCAGCTACAGCAATGGCACCCAGCAGATGCGGAGCCATCTTGGAAGCAAGGTAAATGGAAGTCGGGCCATCAGCACCGCCAATGATGCCGATTGCAGCAGCTTCCCTTACGTTAAAGCCAAGAAGCATGGCGCCAAGAAGAGCTACGAATACGCCGGCCTGGGCAGCAGCACCAAGAAGCAGGGTCTTCGGGTTAGCAAGCAGCGGACCAAAGTCCGTCATGGCCCCAACACCCATAAAAATGAGCGGTGGGAAGACTTCATACTTGATACCAGCCAGGATCAGCTGCATAACGCCAGGATCGGTTTCAAACCCGGTTCTGGGGATATTCGCCAAAAGACACCCGAAAGCAATCGGGGTAAGCAGCAACGGTTCAAAGCCCTTGACAATGGCCAGGTAAAGCAGGATGCACCCAACCAGGATCATAATGGCATTGCCCGCTGTAAAAGCCATGAAACCGCTGTCCGTCAGGACAGATTTCAGAGCTACCAGAAAAGCATCCATAATCTAAACGTCCTCCTTTGATATAGGTGGCGTGAGATTAGAGAACAACCATCACGTCGCCAGTGGCAACCGTATCACCAGCGCTGACGCGAACATCGGATACAGTACCATCTTCCGGAGCCATGATTTCATTCTGCATCTTCATGGCTTCAAGGATCAAGAGGACATCGCCAGCTTCAACTTTATCGCCAGCTTTGACGTTGACGGACAGGACCTTGCCAGGCATCGGAGCTTCAACCGTAATGGAGCCGGCAGGAGCAGCGGCAGCTTCTTTCTTAGGAGCCGGAGCAGGAGCAGCAGCAGGAGCAGCAGCCGGAGCGGCAGCAGGAGCCGGAGCAGCAACAGGAGCAGCAGCCGGAGCCGGAGCAGCAGCAGGAGCAGCAGGAGCAACAGGAGCAGCAGCGACGGTGCCGCCGACTTCTTCAACTTCTACAGAATAAACCGTACCGTTAACGTTGACATTGAATTTTTTCATGAGAAAACCCTCCTTAAAAATGTAACTGAACTGTTTGCCTAATGGCGAATGATTGGTGAATAGTCCCTCTTCTATTCATCAAAAGTAGTGATGAGGCAGCGCCATCGGTTCCATTTTCCGTTTGTGTTCGGCAATGGCGGCCATGAGTGCTGCGGCAACTGCGTCATCCTCATCCTGGATCATAGCCAGGACAGCTGCGATGGCAGCTACCTTTTCTTCCTCTTGGCGCTTTTGAGCGGCATTGGAAGCCGGTTTTACTGGGACGGCAGCTTTCTTAGGCTGCGCGTTCTTTTTTTTTGTCGGATCGATCCAGTAAATCACTTTCATCAGGATTCCAAGGACGATCAACACACCAAATACAATGGTCATGTTGATGACCGCAATGAGCCAAGGATTCTCTGTCATGAATGTCACCTCACTTTCCTTTTCGTAGGTAATGGTTTATATCAAAATCACAGAGGAATATTACCGTGTTTTTTCTTTGGCCGGTCTTCCTGCTTGGATTTTAACATACGCAGCGCTTTGATCAAGGTCGGGCGGGTCGTCTTCGGTTCGATGACCATTTCGACCATCCCGTGTTTAGCCGCATAGTAAGGTGTTGCAAAATTCTCAATGTATTCCTCGGTCTTTGCTTCGACATCTTCCTCATGACGGAAAATAATCTTAGCAGCTCCCTGAGGACCCATAACGGCAATCTCAGCGGTCGGCCAAGCAATGACGTGGTCGGCGCCAAGATCCTGGGCGCACATGGCAAGGTAGGCCCCGCCATAAGCTTTGCGGGTTACAAGGGTAATCTTGGGAACCGTGGCTTCACAGTAAGCATAAAGCATCTTGGCCCCGTGACGGATGATGCCGCCGTATTCTTGGTCCGTTCCCGGCAGGAAGCCCGGTACATCAACAATGTTGATGAGGGGAATCCCGAAGGAATCGCAGAAACGAATGAAGCGAGCCGCCTTATCGGAGGCATTGATATCAAGACAGCCAGCCATGATGCGCGGCTGGTTGGCAATGATGCCGACCGTACTTCCGTCCAAACGGGCCAGACAGGTAATGATGTTGCGAGCATACATACGATGCGGTTCCACGTATTCACCGTTATCGACGATACTGCGGATGATCTTGTACATGTCGTACGGCATATGGGACCCATCAGGAATGATGGTATTAAGCGATTCATCCATGCGGAACGCACTGTCACCCGTATCATAGACCGGCGGCTTTTCTCGGTTGTTCGAAGGCAGGAAGCTTAGAAGATACCGAATCTGTTCCAAGCAGTCCGCATCGTTTTCCGCCGCAAAATCAGCCACGCCGGAACGGGTGCTGTGCGTGAAAGTTCCGCCTAGGTCTTCCTGGCCAACATCCTCACCCGTTACGGATTTGACGACTTCCGGACCGGTAATGAACATTTTCGAGCTCTTCTTCACCATGTAGATGAAGTCTGTCAGGGCCGGACTGTAAACAGCACCGCCGGCGCAAGGACCCATGATGGCCGAAATCTGCGGGATAACCCCGGAAGAAAGGGTGTTCTGCTTGAACATCTTCCCAAAGCCAGCAAGGGCATCCGTAGCTTCCTGGATACGGGCCCCACCGGAATCAGCCATTCCGATGATGGGCGCGCCCGTTTTTAAGGCCATGGCCTGAACCTTGGCAATCTTATTGGCATGCATCTCGCCCAAGCTGCCGCCTTCAACGGTAAAGTCCTGTGCAAAGACAAAGACTGTACGGCCATTGACCGTACCATAACCAGTTACAACCCCATCACCGGGCAAATATTTCTTTTCCTGGCCGAAATTGGAGCAACGATGCTCCACAAATTTATCAAGCTCTACAAAACTGCCTTGGTCCAAAAAGGAAGTGATGCGTTCCCGGGCCGTCATCTTGCCGGAATCGTGCTGTTTGGCAACCCTTTTGGCACCGCCGCCAGCTTCTATTGTTTCGTAGCGCTGCAGCATATCATCAATTTTTTCTCTAGTAGTCAAATGCGATACCCCCTTATGGATCTGTATCGAAAATCTAAAATTTCATTAATTTACTAAATATTTAAAACAGAGTCATTGTAACATAAATTGCAAAACCTGACTAGTTGTTTTCACCAAATAGCCTATAGGAAAAAGCTTGCCCCCCCATGGGATTTTTCTTATATATCCAAGAAAGGCCCGTCTCCGTTTCCGTTCGAGACACTGCATTGTAGATGATAACAAGATTTCTGACAACTTGCAAGCAAAGGGAAAGCGCATTTTTTTCATATGTTCTTTTACCCCGCATAGGCTCTCATTTTCTTTCCCTTCAGCCTATAAGTTTTCTCGGTTTTGCCTTCAATATGAGTTGACGCCGCATCCGTCATTTCTTTCGGGATCGACGCGACCGGATGATGCAGTCTTCTTCCTTGGCAAAGCCCCGAATGACATCCTCGGCAAAGATGCGGCATGTGGGTGCTCCGCAGGCCCCGCAGTCAAGGCCAGGGAGCCGTTCCGCAAGGGCCGTCAGCCGCTCCATCTTTTCCATGGCTGTTCCAAAATCAGGATCAAGGGGCGGAGCCGGTTTGGCCTGGAGGGACTTGATGTAGTTCTTGGAACTTGGAAAATTTTCACAAATGCGGGCGGCCTGCATCGCTTCCCTGCGGTCCTCCCACTCCCGTTCATGACGCAACATGGCCCGTCTTTCAAGGTTCTTTGTCCCGACAAATTTATTGACGGCCACACTGGGCCCGCCGACACAGCCTCCGTCACATATATAACAGCTGACGTATTCAACGTCGGTGAGACTCCCCAACGTAATCTGCTTTAGGACCTCATCCACGTCTTCCGGTCCGCTCACACTAAGCCCATGCCGGCATCCCGTAGAAATCAGTTCTCCCCGCTCGGTTCCCCAAAGCAGTTCATAGCTGGTCCCCACGAGGGCTTGGGGCAGTTCATTCTTTTCTTTCCGGATCTCACTGATGACAACGGAAAGGGGTCCATAAAGAGAGGCCAGTGTAAAGGAACCGGTTACGGCCGTATGGGCTACATCCACCGACTGATGGATGTTCGTGCCCTTGGCAGGACAAGGAGATAGGAACCATATACCGACATCCTCCGGCGCCAGATTCAGGCGCTTCATGGTTTCCCGCCGTACATAGATGGCGGCTGCTTCAGCCGGCGCTAGGGCTGGCACAACGTGACAGATAAGTTCCGGATATTTTGTTTGGATCAGGCGCAGCACAGCAGGACAGGCCGAGGAAATCACCGGATAAGGTCCCTTGTAGGAAGCAAGATAAGCTTCGATTTCCTCACTGATATAGTCCCCGGCAAGGGGCACATCAAAAACACTGTCAAACCCAATTTCCTTGAGGCCCTGCCAAAGAATGGATGCTGAAATGGTCCCGTCAAACTGGGCATAGAAAGACGGCGTAGCCAGGGCAATATTGACCTTGTAGCTTTTCAGCTCCTCCAAAGGTTCCACCAAAGCGGCAATGGCCCGGGTTGGACAGCAGCGGATACATTCCCCGCAGTCAATGCAGCGGTCGGAAATGATGACCGCTTTGCCATCCCGGACCCGGATGGCCTGGACAAGGCATTTCTTGACACAGAGGAGACACCCGGTGCAACGGTCCTCTTCGACACGAACGGAATTCAAATAGGAACGATCCACAGAGGGTCACCTTCTTTCTTGTTACTGACAAAGGAAGGTCATGATGACCGTAGTTCCTTCCCCTACCTTTGTCTGGATTTCAAACGCATCGGATACTTTCTTCATATTGGGAAGGCCCATGCCGGCCCCAAATCCCTTGGCACGGATTTCCTCCGAAGCCGTGGACCAGCCTTCCTGCATGGCCTTCTGCACATCCGGAATCCCCGGACCATGGTCGATGACCCTTACAATAATAGCTTTAGGTGAAAAATCCGCAAGGACCTTGCCCCCGCCGCCATGGATCAAACAATTGATTTCCCCTTCGTAGGTTCCAATGGCAATACGTCGAATAAGTTCTGGCGAGAGTCCCAGCTGCTGGAGCATTTCCTTGATGGAAATCGACGCCGCACCGGCCCGCTCGAAGTCACCTTTTACAACAGGATATTCCTTTTCCACGTCAGCGGCTCTCCGCATCCTTCGCAGTGCAGCCCCGCAGCCCCAGACTGTAGAGGCGTCCGCAGGCCTCGAACATGGTGCACTTCGTGTAAAGGACGGGAATATCCTTTCTCTTGGCGGCCATGAGGACATCACTTTCAGGATGCTTGTCACGAACGAAGATTATGGCGGCAATATCACTGACATCAGCCGTACGGACAACTTGGATATTGAGCAGTCCCGTCAAGAGTACAGCCTTGTTCTTGGCATAGGCCAGGACATCACTCATCATATCACTGCCGCAGGCCATCTTCACTTCCCGGTTCAGGAGATTTTCCCCACAGGCCACTTGGGCATCCAGGACTTCCACTGCTTGTTTCAAAGTAATCATGTTTTTTCCTCCTCTTGGTGATCAATCAACTCGCGTTAGGAACGTCGGGTAATACAAAACAGGCTTTCCAGCTGCTGCCGTTCCCAAGCGTCCCGATGGGGGTCAAGGGCCTGCAGCGCTTTGGTCGCATAACTGGACATACTTCCCGGGTAATGGATACTGATGGAACGTTGGGGGTGTTGATGTTTGATCAGGGCAATCGCCATATAGACATAGCCCGCCTCCCGGGGATTATTCATCTTACTGAGTTTCTGCACGGCATCATCAAGGAAGCCCATAGCCTCCTTTTCCTGCTCCTTGCGCATGGCAAGCAGTGCCAGGTAGGATTCCACAATGGGATGGCGCCAGCAGAAATTATAACGGGGGAAGAGTTCATAGGCCTTTCGAAAATACTTTTCAGCCTGCTCATAACGGCCCATAGCATAACAAACCACACCGGCATTGCAGGAAAAGACAACCCAAGAGCTGTAGGCATCCTGGTCCCTCGCGTATTCCATGGCCTTGTCATAATAGTCGAGGGCTTCTTGATAACGGCCCATGCCGCGCCGGATTTCCCCCAAATAATTATAGGCACCGGCAATGTTCAGGGCATACCGCCGCTGGACGCTCTGGGTCACCATGAAAGTGGAAATGGATTCCTTGAGAAGCCGTTCCGCCTCAGAGAAATTCCCCTGCATGATCATGTTAAGACCTTTGAGACGAAGGAGGATGCCCATTTCCTTATGATAGTTGCACTCATCGGCTACATTGAGGGCAAGTTCCAGATAGTTCTTCATCTCTTCCGTATTGCCAATCTGGATGTCGTAATAAATCATCTGCTTGTAGCCCATAAGGAGATAATCAAGGTTTCGCACCTCGGAAGCAATCTCCACAAGGCTCAGGATGTTCCGGACCCCCTTTTCATATTCACCGGTCCGGATATAATGACGGCCCATAAGGTGCAGGTAGGTCATATCAAGGTCCTTGACCTCACCTGTTTCCCCATAGGTCCGATGGATGGTGTGCATCATCTCATCGACCTCACTCACCAGTTCATCCAGGTGCAGTTCCAAAGAGGAACTTTCATTCCGGCTTTCTTCCACACCGCCAGTCAGGTCAAGGACGGGAAACAGTTCATTGCTGAAATTGAGGTAATACATAAGGGTCTTGAGTTTATAGCGCCCCATGTTCACCAGTTCCCCCGACTCCTTGTAATGATATTCCAGATGGCGATAGATCCGGATATCCTGTGTGGAATGAGTGAGTCGTTTTTCCCAAAGGCCGGCCACGTAGCTATGCAGGATGCGCCATTTTTCCGGTGAAATCTGCTGTTTGACATAGCTTGCCAGTTTCTGCTGAATGATTTCGTAGAGCACTTCTGGCTGTTGGGGAATGGCTTTGATGAAGCCCGTTTTTTCAAGGACTTCCAAACTTTCCAGGACCTGGAGATTGTTAAGGTGCATATATTCCGAAATCATGGCCAGCGGCGCGCCGTCGTAGAAAAGAGCGATGAAGTCAAGAATCTTGCGTTCTTCATCAGACAGGGCAGCACAGCCATTGCGGAAAATGGTCCGAACATTTTCCGTCAGATTGTCTAGGCTCCCCGTCGTTTTCAAGGCCATGAGGTATTCCTTGAGAAGAAAAAGATTACCTTCTGAATCTGCAAGGAGCTGGCTGATGATCTCGTCCGTGAGAGGAACACCCGGTTGGTAGGCTTCACTGACAGCCTTGACCGTGTCCTTTGTCAAGGGCAAAAGCTCTACACGGTGCACTTTTTCATACATGGAAACCGTTGACACGAATTGCTGAAAGTCCTTGTCTTCACTGCTGCGAGCCGTGAGGAAAAAGAGGAAGCGATGGGATTTTTGATGGAGGATCAGGCTGGTCAGGAGCGACAGACTGAAAGGATCCATCCACTGCAGGTCCTCAAAAACAATCACGAACGGTCTTGCCGCCGCCACTTCTTCCAAAAGGGAATAAAGGGTATGGAAGATGGCATCAAATTTCAGCATTTCCTTGATTTCGCCAAGACCTGATTCATGTCCATCCATCACGTCAAACTGTGGGAAAAGTTTGTAGACCCGGTTGGGATCGATTGTGGAAACTCGGATATGTTCCTTTTGGATCAGGCTGCGCAGCGCGTCAAGGATGCTTGTCCACGGGCGCAGGAGAATATTGCGTTCCGGTTGGAAGCAATTGGTCTGGACGACGGCAAATTCCGGAGGCAGCTGATCCAAGGACGCATCTTTCACAAGTGTCTTGCCGCTGCCCGCATTGCCATAAAGGAATATGGCCGTGTTTTCCCCCACCCTCACGAAGCGGTCCAGTTGGTTCCGGAGCAGCTGGGTTTCCTTTTCCCGCCCCAAAACATTCGGGCCCAAGCTGCTCAAGGCAGAATGTCCCTTGGCTTCCTTTGCAGAAGCCTCCTTCATCATGGTTTCGATTTCCGGCGGTACGCTGCTCTGGAGTTCTTCACGGAAGAGTTTTTTCATCTCATCGTAAAGCTCCAACGCCTGCCGCATATTGCCCTGTTCACAATAGGTACGCAGCAGGAGAATATAGATGCTTTCATCATAAGGATTGTGGGTAATAAGCTGCCGGCCGTAACGCGTAACTTTGGCCATGTTGCCAATGGCAACAGCTTCCTTGAGCTTTTGAAAAAGGACGTCCAGATAAAGGCCTTCAAGACGGTCCCGTTCCGTAAGATACCAGGATTCATATTCCGGGGAATCCTTCACATAAAAGCCTTGGAGGAAACTTCCTTGATAAAGGTCCAGCTGATTGCCCGGATCCCTTTCAAATTCCGTAACATCCACCTTGAAATCAATGTCCGGATTAACCTTGATAATCGCCTTCCGTGGAGAGACAAAGACATTGGGTCCCAAGAGCTTCTTGGTTTCATAAATGGCATTGCGAAGATTTTTCCTAGCAATGGCATCGGATTTATCCCCCCAGAGGATCCCACTCAGTTCATCACGCATGACCGTTCCTTTGACGAGGATATAATATACGAGGGCATTCACTTTATTGTACGGAAAAAAGACTTCCTGCCCATCTTTTTTGATTACTGGTGCGCCTAAAAAACGCGCCTCAAGAGTATGCGCCATGATCCCTTTCCCTCCAATCATCTGGCACGTATCCGCATCAGATGTCACTACTAAAAGTCTCCTCCATTATAATATAAAAACGCCGATATGACAAAGAAATCCAGCCGTAATGTTGGCTTATTTCCTACCGTTTCCGCAATTAACAGAACGAATGATCGGGGCTTTTCCTTACATTTTAGAAAATAGCATGCAAAATCATTGCACTGCGCAAAAAAAACAAAAAGGAGGCTCCCACTCAAAAGCAGGAGCCTTCTTTGATTATACGGAAGCTGTATGAACCAGCTCACCTTTCTTGATGACTTTTTCTACAATGTTGACGCCGGTATGATAGGGGAGAAACTTGTAGGAAGGATATTGAAGAATCGTCAGATCTGCCTGTTTACCGATTTCAATGGACCCAATCCGGTCAGCCCGCCCTACGGCAGCAGCCCCGTTCAAAGTAAGGGCCGTAATGGCTTCCTCGGCCGTCATATGCATATAGATCACAGCCAGGCCAATCATGAGCGGCACGGAGAAGGTGAAGCCGCTTCCCGGGTTGAAATCCGTTGCAAGTGCCACGGCACACCCCGCATCAATCATCTCCCGAGCCCGGGCAAAAGGTTCACGCAGGCAGAACGCGGTCGTCGGCAAAAGAGTCGAAACGACACCATTTTCGGCCATGGCCTTGATGCCAGCATCGGACGCATGAAGGAGATGGTCCGCACTCGTGGCCTTAAGTTCACCAGCAAGTTCCGAACCACCAAGGGATACAATCTCATCTGCGTGAATCTTGAGCTTGAAGCCCATTTCCCGCGCTTTCTTAAGGTACTGACGGCTTTCCTCAACGGAGAAAACCCCTTCTTCACAGAAAATATCACAAAATTCGGCAAGATTTTCCTTTTTGACAACGGGCATGACTTCCTTTAAAAGGAAATCCAGAAAAGCTTCGCTGCGCCCTTTATATTCAGGCGGGACTGCATGGGCCCCAAGGAAGGTGGAAACCAACTCAATCGGCTGGGAGGCATTCAGCTTCTGCGTCACATGAAGCTGCTTGATTTCTGTGTCGTAGTCCTGCCCATAACCGCTTTTGGCTTCGACCGTCGTCACTCCCATGGCCAGCATCTTCTTGAGATGATCCATGGCATGGTCGGCAAGTTCCGCTTCCGACGCTTCCCGAGTTGCCTTCATGGTGTTAATGATTCCGCCGCCGCGGTTCATGATGTCCATGTAGCTCATGCCGCCCATACGCCAGAGAAATTCATCGGGACGGTATCCACCAAAGACAAGGTGGGTATGAGAATCAACAAATCCCGGCAGAACCGCTTTATGGGCAGCATCGATCTGGTTTTCCTGGGGAACTTCCTTTTCCCATTGAGCGGGATCACCAATTCCTTTGATGATTCCATCCTCGATAAAGATGGAAACATTTTCATAGACCTTGACATCACCCATCGCCTTGCCAAAGCGGGCCGAGTGGCCTTGGGGCGTCACAATTTGGGAGGCATTGCGAATCAATACTTTTTTCGTCATAGTGGGCTCCTTTTTCAGGGGGAGAAGATTCCCCCATCATATCGTCAAAGAGATTGCCGTCTTAAGGCGGCAATCTCCCGACCAAAATAATGAAGTTGAAGAGGAATTGAGGGAAAACTTAATCTTTGATTACATGGGCCGTCGGATATACCTTGGCAACAGCCTCCTTGACTTTTTTATCATCGGCCAAGTAAGGAATCGTCAGATGCCCAATTCCAGCGCGGGTACCGTTGAATTCAACAGCTGTTTCCATGGCATGTTCGTTGCGGGCCCAGCTGCGACGGGCAACCCCACTCATAACATCCCAGCTCAGTGCGCTGCGAATGATTTCATCAACTCTGTGGCTGCCGTCAAGAACAAGGCCGAAGCCGCCATTGATGGCTTTGCCGATCCCGACGCCGCCGCCATTGTGAAGGGCAACAAGGCTCATGCCGCGGGCCGCGTTACCAGCATAGGTTTGGACGGCCATATCAGCCATGACGTTGGAGCCATCTTTGATGTTGCTCGTTTCACGGAACGGGGAGTCCGTACCGGATACGTCATGATGGTCACGACCCATCATGACAGGGCCGATTTCACCTTTGCGGACCAGTTCGTTGAACTTGAGGGCAATATTGACACGGCCGATTTCATCCTGATAAAGGATACGGGCCTGGGTACCAACGACCATCTTGTTCTTTTCAGCGTCACGGATCCAGATGTAGTTGTCGCGATCCTGATAGCGACGGTTCGGATCGATGCAGCTCATGGCAGCCATATCGGTCTTATGCAGGTCTTCCGGCTTGCCGCTTAGGCAGACCCAACGGAACGGGCCATAACCGTAGTCAAAGAGCTGCGGTCCCATGATATCTTCGACATAGCTCGGCCAAATGAAGCCGTCCTTATCATCAACGCCGTTCTTGGAGATTTCCGTTACACCGGAATCAAAGACAGCTTTCATAAAGGAGTTGCCATAGTCAAAGAAATAGATTCCCTTGCTGGTGATGCGTTTCAGTGCATTGTAATGGGCATGGAGGGTCTTATCAACAAGTTCACGGAAATGCTTGGGATCTTCGGCAAGCATCTTCGTACGTTCTTCAAAAGTCAGGCCCTGCGGGCAGTACCCGCCGTCATATACGTTGTGGCAGCTGGTCTGATCGGACACAAGGTCAACATGGACATCATGGTCAGCGATATATTCGAGAAGATCGACGATGTTCCCATGATAAGCATAGGCTTTGCCTTCCTTTTTGGCCATTGCATCCTGAGCCAATTTGATGACTTCCGGAATGGAGTCAGAAACTCCCGTAATCCAACCCTGATCAAGACGGGTCTTGATACGGGATGCATCAACTTCAGCAATGATGGCTGCACAGTTAGCGATGATAGCCGCTTTGCCCTGAGCGCCACTCATACCGCCCAAGCCGCTCGTAACAAAAAGTTTGCCGCCCAGGTCCCCATCTTCAGGGATTCCCAGTTTCATACGGCCTGCGTTGAGGATCGTATTGAAGGTCCCATGGACAATCCCTTGAGGTCCAATATACATCCAGCCGCCAGCAGTCATCTGGCCATAGTTGGCAACGCCCATTTCTTCAGCGATTTCCCAATCATGGAGGTTATCATACTCGCCAACCATGATACCGTTGGAAATGATGACACGCGGAGCTTCCGGTTTGGAGCGGAAGAGGCCCAGGGGATGACCGGATTCCATGACAAGGGTCTGATCCTGTGTCATTTCTTCCAAATAGCGTTTGATCAGAAGATACTGCATCCAGTCATGGCAGACGGAACCCGTTTCTCCATAGGTGACCAGTTCGTACGGATAGAGGGCAACTTCAAAGTCCAAGTTGTTATCAATCATGACCTGAAAAGCTTTGCCTTCCGTGCATTTTCCTTTGTATTCATCAATGGGCTTGCCGTAGATGCGGCCTTCCGGGCGGAAACGATAGCCATAGATACGGCCGCGGGTCGTCAGTTCTTCGAGGAACTCAGGAATGAGTTCATCGTGATATTCTTCAGGAATGTAGCGCAGGGCATTTTTCAGTGCCAGTTCGGTCTGGGCAGGGCTGAGGCGGAAGCCGCGGTCAGGGGCTCTGCGGATACCTTCTTGGAAAGGTTTCTTCGGAGGAAGTCCATTCGGGAATTCCAGTTTGATTGTCATAGCCTTTGCGATATCAGCATTTTTCATGTCGTAACCACTCCTTCTTTCACACGATATCCTGATAAACGGGGCTTTCCCCCATCTCGATTACGCCCTTATTCTATCGATTTATCATCTAAAAAACGTCGAATTTGGGCGCACAGGAGAAATCATTTTAAAAATTTTTCCGACTGTTTTTTGACGGAAAAACGCTTCACCGTCAGAAAAACCGTCCAAAAAGCAAGCCCTTTCCCATCTTATGAACAAGAGCAGCCGCCCGAGGCCGCTGCTCTTGTGTAACCGGTAACTCCGGATCAAAGTATGGATCAGAAGAACTTGAGATCTGCCTTATCTTCAACGGCTTCAAGGATGTCGCCGCGTTTGACGACGTCCGTAATCTTTTCGAGTTCCTTGAACATTTCAATATCCTTATCATAAGCGATGAAGGCATTGGTCTTACGAACCGTATCGTAGGCAGCCTGCGTACCATCTCCCAGTTTGAAGCCTTCACCAGCACGCAGGTCAATAGCCTGGCAGGCGGCGAGGATTTCCGTTGCAATGACGCGGCGGACGTTGAAGCAGATTTCTCCCGCTTTGCGGGCTGCCGCAGCGCCCATGGAAACAAGATCTTCCTGGTTTTCGCAGCTCGGAATGGAGTCGACCGATGCCGGATGAGCGAGGACCTTGTTTTCACTGACAAGAGCAGCGGCTGCATATTGGGTGATCATGAAGCCGGAGTTCAGGCCCGGATGAGCAACAAGGAAGGACGGGAACCCACTGAGGGAGTTGTTGATGGTCCGTTCCAAACGACGTTCCGAAACGTTGGCAATTTCCGAAAGACCAATACCGAGGAAGTCAAAGGGCAGAGCCATCGGTTCGCCATGGAAGTTGCCACCGGAGATGACTGCGCCATCAGGCAGGACAATGGGGTTATCCGTAGCGGAGTTGATTTCGATATCAACCTTTTCTTTGACAAAACCCAGGGCATCCTTGCTGGCGCCGTGAATCTGCGGTACGCAGCGGAGGGAGTACGGATCCTGGACCTTCAGTTCACCCTGGTGGGTAACGTAAGTGGAATTCTTCAGGAGGCTGCGGATATTGTAGGCCGTATCAAGCTGGCCGCGATGTGGACGGATTGTATGGAGCCGTTCGTCAAAGGCATCAATGATGCCGCGGTTGGCTTCCATCGTAAGGGCAGCGGCGATATCGCTCTGTTTGAGAAGGAGCATCCCATCCCAAAGGGCGAAGGTCCCCATGGCAGTCAGGATTGGAGTCCCATTGATGAGGGCCAGGCCTTCCTTGGCAACAAGGCGGATGGTCGGGATCCCAGCACGGTCCATGGCTTCCTTGCCGCTCATCAGTTTGCCCTGATATTCAGCATCACCCAGTCCAAGCATCGGGAGAACCATGTGAGCCAGCGGTGCAAGGTCACCGGAAGCCCCAAGGGAACCTTTTTCAGGAATATAGGGATGAACACCCTTGTTGATCATATCGACAAGGACATTCAGGGTTTCCAAACGGATACCGGAATACCCTTTGACCAAGGCATTGGCGCGAATCAGCATGGCAGCGCGGGTCACTTCGCGGGACAGAGGATTGCCATAACCGCAGGAATGGGTGCGGATAAGGTTTTCCTGGAGTTGGCTGCAGTCTTCCTTGGAAATGGAAACGCGGCAAAGGGAACCAAAGCCGGTCGTTACCCCGTAAACAACCCTTTCATTATCTACGATATCATCGATAAGGGCACGGGAGGCCTTGATGCGGTCAATGGCGTCGGGATCGACCTTGATCTTGGCGTCGTAGCGGCTGACGGCCACCAATTCTTCGAGGGAAAGGTCATTTCCGGTCAGGACTACTTCTTTAATGTTCTTTACATCTTTCAACAGCATTGTTCGTCATCCTCCTTATAAAATAAGCACATGGTTTATGGAATGTATGAATCCAGCATTACAAAAGATGGAATTTCCAAAGGAATCGGCTGCCTCTTTGCAGGGAAGGGGGCAGCCGACCAGATAAAGCCTTACCCGAGAATCATGGCGCCGATGACGCCGCCAATCAGCAGGGTAATATCGTAGAAGATAAAGGTAGGTACACAGGTGTCCCAAATATGGTTGTGCTGACCATCTGCATTCAGACCTGACGTCGGACCCAAGGTAGAGTCAGAAGCCGGGGAACCAGCATCACCCAAAGCGGCAGCAATACCGATGAGCAGGATGATGGAACCAGTCGAGAAACCAAGTTTGTAGCCCATAGGAATGTAAATGGAGGCGACAACCGGGATGGTCCCAAAGGAAGTCCCAATTCCCATGGTGATAAGCAGGCCAACAAGGAGCATGACGATGGCACCGCTCAGCTTGGTGTTGATAATAGCCGTCGTCGCATTGACAAGGGATTCCACAGAGTGGGTTTCACGAAGGACCTGGGCATAGCCAGCAGCTACGAGCATAACGAAAGCGATGAAGCCCATCATGGCAACGCCGCCATCAACGTACTTGTCGATTTCTTTCCATTTGATGGCACCCGTAAGGATCATGACAAGAAGACCGCAGGAAGCACCAATCGGCAGGGATTCGAAATGAAGCTGGGCAACAAAGGCAACGACGGCAGCAGCAAGGGCCTTCCAGCAATCAGCCGTCATCTTGACCTCTTCGTCGGAAATTTCATTGGCACCAGCAATAGGCAGGTCTTCATATTCACGGTCTCTCGTACCATAGAGCATAACGGCCAAGATAAGACCTACGAGCATGGAAGCACCGCCGATCCACATGACGGAAGAAATATCCCCAATCCCTACATCCACTTTATTGGCTACCATCTGATCCTTGATGATGGTCATGAAAAGCAGGCCAAACCCAACAGGCAGGGAAACATACGGAGCTTTCAGGCCGAAGGTCAGTGCACAGGCAACGGCACGGCGGTCCAGTTTCATTTTGTTCATAACGTGCAGCAGGGGCGGAATCAAAATAGGGATGAAAGCAATATGAACAGGGATCAGGTTCTGTGAGAAGCAGGCAAAGAACGCAATGGTGAAGCAGAACAGGATCTTCTTTGTGCCGACAGCCTTTGCAATCTTGCGGGCTGCAATATCAGCCAAACCGGAGCGGCCAATGGCAACAGCCAAGATTCCCAGCAGGATGTAGCTCAAGGCCGTTTCCGAGTTCCCACCCATCCCAGCAATGAGGGTGCTGAATGTCTTGGGAAGATCCATGCCGCCCGTCAATCCGGCAACGACACCAGAAATCAGGATGGCCAGCAGCACGTTCATTTTCATCAAGCAGAGGGCCGACATGACAACAACAGATATGACAATTGGGTTGGTCAAAATATCCATGTAATCCTCAACTCCTTTTCATTTTGGGTTTTCCGTACCAATCAAATCATCGGGAAGCTGCCTGCTCAACTTCCTTTTAATTTACATTTTCATTCTAGTCAGGACCTGACAAAAAAACGTCAAAAAAAATTTTATTGTCAGTTATTTTTCTTTTCCGTAAAAACCCGAATTTTTTGACGAAAGACAACGATATACTATGCTAAAGCGCTTTTGCTGTTGAAAAAGGCTCACAGAGCCATTTTTACTTTTATATATGCATTCTGTATACAGTTTTTCATTTTGGATTAGTTGCTTTTTTTAATGCGTCAAAATTCGAATTTAAAAATTATAAAACATATTTTTATTTGTACCATATCGAATAATAAAGAAGCCATTTATTATTTCATTTCCAGGTTTATTTTCTTTTATTTTTTTTAAGTCTATTTTTATTCCCTTATTTAGCGGTTCCCTCTCTGACTGCTCATGCGTGTCATGAGTAATGATGCTCTTTTTCCATCTAGATGAAAAATTTTACCAATAAACGAATAAAAAGAATGCAAACTTTCTCTTTCTCCCTGCTTTTTATATGTTCCTGGAAAGTCACACAAAAATAGGACCGCAAAGAAACGAATGCATCATTTCTTTGCGGTCCCGTATCAACAGGTGCTCCCTGTCTCAGTTCAGTTTCTTTCCCATCCTTTTTTCTGCCCAGTCGATGATCCGGCCTTCGTGGATCATCTCCCGCAGCCACTCGATATGGGGATAAAGAAACATATCATTTTCCATGACGGGTACTTTCTTGCCAATTTCCGTCAAAATCGCAGCAGACGCTTTCCCCCGTTTGACACCAGGCTGAACAAAGGACTGGGCCTCATAAACGGAAAGGAGTTCAATGGCAAGGATATATTCGAGTTTTTCTGCTGCAATAAGCGCTTTTTTGGTTGCGTTATACCCCATAGCCACGTAATCTTCTTGATTGCCGCAGGTCGGCGTATTGTCAATGCTTGCCGGTGTTGACAGGATACGCATTTCGTTGAGGAGACCGGCCTGGGTATATTGGGGAATCATAAGGCCGGAATTAAGGCCCGGATTTTTGATCAGGAACCATGGATGACCTGAAAGGCTGCCATCAATCAAACGATTGTTTCGCCGCTCCGACATCTTTGCCAGCATGGTAGCGGCAATGACGGATGAATCCATGGCGAGCCCGACGTAGGAAGAATCCGGATTGCAGGCTGAAATGACATCAGCGTCCTTCTTCCCAGGCCAAATGATAGGATTGTCACAACAGGAATTGATTTCCGTTTCAATACTTATAAGGGCATCATTCAATGTTTTTTTGGCCGCTCCGTGAAGCTGGGGAATGCAGCGCAGAGAAAGGGCATCCTGCACCCTTTTTCCTGCCGCGTTCTTGATGATATCAGAATCAGCAAGGAAATTTCTGACGTTTTCCGCTGTTTTTCCCTGATCCTTGTGGGGGCGCACAGACATGACCCGCTCATCAAAAGCATTCATGACGCCCTCAAGAGCTTCTACACTCATGGCGCCAATCACATCGGCCGTTCGGGCCGCCTTAAGGAAATCGTAAAGAGCGATGGCTGCCATTGCGGTCGGTGACGTCGTTCCCGACACGAGGGCAAGACCTTCCTTGCTTGATAGCTCAACAGGAGCAAGTCCGACTTTCTTAAGTGCATCCGCACCAGATAAAAGCTCACCGTCTGCCCACGCCTTCCCTCTCCCTGTAAGGACAAGGGCCATATGGGCCTCAGGGCTTAAATAGCCGACACTTCCTTCCCCCGGGGCCCAAGGGACCACTCCGAGATTGAGACACTGCCGGACCTGCTCCAAGACGCACAGGCGCACACCGCTATAGCCCTGACCCAAGTTCTGGAGCATCATGAGCAGCGTACCCCGCACCACTTCTTCTGAAAGAGGCGCCCCCACAGATGTCGAATGGGAAAGGATGATATTGGTCTGGAGCTGGGCCGTCTCTTTCTTATCGATGGCTTTGGTGCAAAGGGCACCAAAGCCGGTTGTCACTCCGTACATGACTTTTTCTTCATCAACCCATTTTTCCACCAAGGCCCGGGATGCATTGACCCTGTTTCGATAAGCCGCTGAGAATTCCACCTTGGCATGGCGGCGAACAATGTCCATAAATTGATCGAGGCTGAGGTGTTTGCCCAGACGAATGGTTCCCATAAAATCACTTTCCTTCCGCTTCTACTTGGTCGACACTGTCTACAATATCCTTTTTTGTCCGGTTGTCGAAGAAAAAGACCTTGACAGCTGCCAGTACCTGAAGAATAAAGATGGCTAGGACCACAAAGCCCCCGCAGGCTGCAAGGAACTTGACCCCGTCAACCCCTTGGGCGCCGCCGCCAAAAGCAACCATGATGCAGGCAATGGCGCCGATGGAAACGCCCCAAACCACCTTCTGCCAAAGAGCCGGTTCCTCATCGTGACGGGCACCAGCCGTGCAAAGTGCAGCAATCGTCGTGGACATGGTATCGGCTGTTGTGGAAAAAGCAGCGATGAGCGTGACGATGATGACAGGAACGAGAAGCGAGCCCAAGGGAATTGCCTGAAGGAAAGTCCAAATTCCCGCCACAGCACCGCCGCTCTTAATGGCCCCGACAATATCAACACGGCCGGAAAGCTGCCAATCCAGGGCAGTGCCGCCCCAAACGGCAAACCAAACAAGGCCAAAGACGGCCGGCAAGATCCAGTTAATAAGCAAAAATTGCTTGACAGTGCGGCCGTAGGCAATCATGGCAAAGAAAATCCCCATGAGGGGTGCATAGGCAATCCAAATGGCCCAGTCATACATGGTCCACCAGGTTACAAGTGCCTTGCCGCCTGCAATATAGGGATCAAGCCCCCATGTCCAAAAACGATCAAGCCAGTAGCCCACACCTACATTGGCTAGGTTCAGGATATAAACCGTAGGGCCAATGATAATGAGCAGGAAAAGCAGCAAATAGAAAATCTTCGTCGTCAGGTTGGCCAGCCACTTAATTCCCCGATCGATGCCAAGAACCGAAGCAATTGTAAATGTCGCCGTGATGATGGCCGTCAGGATGATCCAGACAGAAGGCCCCTGACTGATACCATAAGCAGCGGTAAGGCCAGAGCCAACAAGAGCAAGGCCCGCGCCTAAGGAAGCAGCAAGACCTAGGCCAATGGCGAGAACAGAAAGAGTATCGACAACGGACTTAAAGATGCCCTTTGTGACTTTTTCCCCAAATAAAGGCGTTAGGGAGGCAGAGACCGAAAGTTCTTCGTGCCGATTATAATACATGTAGGCAATGATCACACCGCTCAAGGCGTACATCGCATAGGGAATGAAGGTCCAGTTATAGAAGCAGCGCGCCATGGAAAAAAAGACGGCTTCCTGGGAAAAAGGCTCAATCCCCGAACTTTCCAGTTCGCCATAGATATTGCCCAAATAAATGATAGGTTCATTGACACCATAGGTAATGAGGCCGGTTGCGATTCCACCGGTAAGCGTCATGGCAAACCAAGCGCCAAAGGAAAATTTTGCCTTGGCATTGGGTCCTCCAAAGCGAATCTTTCCCAAAGGAGAAAATGCCAAAATCGTGATGAGAAGCAGCGTCCCTAAAGCAACCCATTGATAGAGCCATCCAAACGTTTCCAGGGACCAGCCAAAAATAGCGGACGTAACTTTTGTCAGCCATGCGTTATTGACAACCCCCAAGATGGCGGCGCCGCCAATCACAAGGAAGCAGGGAATAAAAACATCCCAGCGTACAGCTCTTTCCTTCTTTCCATCCATACTCTTTCAACCTCCAAGGGCACCTACCCGGTTTTAAGAAGAAAGCGGACGGGATACCCCATGACCGTCCCCTTTCTTTTGGCTAAGTCAGCCATTTCTTTACTAAAGTATGTTGCAAAAGTCATGCCAATTAAAAAAAGAGGTCAGGGCCCTTTCCACCCAATGGATTCTGTAACTTATCTTGCAGATTTTGCACAAAAAGCGCTTGGAACGATTTTCTTTACCCCATCATTCCAAGCGCTTTTTATTTCTTGCAGCAAAGTTTTCTTGCTGCAAGATTTTTTGGCGCCAATTTTTCTATTTATCCAGTATTCCATCCCCACTTCCCGCTTCCTGGAACTTTTTCATATGATACTGGAAATTTTGCCGCGTAAGGCCTAGGGTCTCAGCTGCTTTTGTGACGTTTTTCCCGCAGGAAAGATAAGTATTCCACAAAAGGTTCCTTTCAAAATCGTCCATTTGCTCGGCAAAGGTCCTGCCCACTGCCGCAGGAACCGGTTCCCTTCCTATGCGGCTGGGTTCCTTCCGTTCCAAAGGGACGGCATGCCGCAGAAAATAGGAGGGAAAATCGCTTTCGTCGAGTATACCATTTTGGGATACACTGATGGCATAGCTCAAGATATGAAAGAGTTCCCGCACGTTGCCTGGCCAATCATGTTCCAAAAGCCGACGCCAAAACTTGGGCGTTAATTCGTGGATGGGCTGGGCCGTCAGCTGTGGATGGCGGTCAATAAAATATCGGACGAGTTCCGGCAGATCCTCCATCCGCCTGCGGAGGGGCGGAATCTCAAGGATAAGGGAAGATAAACGATAAAAAAGATCCTGCCGCATCTTCCCCTCTTGACTTAGGCGATACACATCCTCATTGGATGAGGAAAGGATTCGGACATCAATGGGAATGGAGCGGGTACTGCCGATCCGCTGCAGCGTCTTTTCCTGCAGGACGCGAAGCAATTTTGCCTGCATGAGGGGACTCATGGAGTTCACTTCGTCGAGAAACAAGGTTCCGTGATTTGCCGCTTCGATCAGGCCCATCTTATCCGCAGCGCCCGTGAAAGCGCCTTTGACCGTACCAAAGAGCATACTGTCAATGAGGGTTTCCGGGAAAGCAGCACAGTTCACAGCGATAAAGTTTTCCTTCTTCCGGGAGCTGTATTGATGGATGCTCTGGGCAAGGATTTCCTTTCCCGTCCCTGTTTCCCCCTCGATGAGGATATTCATGTCCCGAAGTGCCATTTTCCGGGCAAGGCGAAGGGTCTCCCGAAGAACGCTCGAAGAACCGATAAAATCGTCAAAGGTATAGTGGACATCACTTTTGACGGTAAAATCTTCTGTCAGATGCCGCATCAAGATGGCTTCCACTTCATGAAGGACCTGCAGCTGGGTCTTGACAGACTTCATGTCCCGTTCCACGGAAAAAGCCCCTATCAGACTGCCCTTTTCATCAAAGACAGGTTCTGCTTCAACAACGGTCATAAGCTCCTTTCCAGTTGTTGATTTGTAGGAATCGTAGCGGTGATGGACGGGATTTTCGCTTTTAAGAGCGGTAAAGACAGAACTGTAATCCGCATCCAAGGAAAAAACATCAAGGAGCGCCTGTCCTTCCACACTGTCTTCAAGGGGAATCCCCAGGAAACGGCGGCTCGTTTGATTAAAAAAAGAGATGCCACCGGTTTTGGTGTAGAGCTGGATAATATCCGGTGAGGCATCAAGAGCCGCAGCCATGAGTTTTTTCTGGATGTCTTCCTTCTTTAGAAGGAAACAAGTCCCCTGAGGTATACCCAAGGAAGTATAGCGATACAGGTCCCCCGCATAGGAAAGTGTCATATCCTGTGCATGCCAAATAAAACCAGTCAGGGCCCCCACCTTCTGACCTACATAAAAGGCTGCATCCCGCGGACCGGTCCATTCCATGCCAAAAAACACCTGAAAAATGACGCCGTCACCACTAAGAAACATGGCTAGGTCAAAGATTGATGTCATAGGCTCACCTCTTTTACATTGTTTTTTCCATTGTAACGAGATTCTTAATCAAGCACAATAAAAGAAAGACAGAGAACCAGTTGTTCATGTAAAAAAGAACTGCCGCAGCCAATGCGGCAGTTCTTTGATTTTTAGAGATTGACTTTTCCAAGAAGGGCCTGTTCCTTTCCATCAACTTCTTTTTCGATGGCGGCCATCTTGCCCTTGAGGTCATCTACAAAAGTCTGGTCCTTAATGCTTCCCAAATTGATCTTGACGTTAAGGAAGGCACCGCGGACAGCGGCCCGAGCGTTCATCGCGGCCACGGCACCGTCTGTCACAGCATTGGTGTTGCCGCGCGTAATGACAGCGTCAGCCAGGGCAAAGAGTTCATTTGCCGTTTCACCAACTTTGAAAGGAACCAAGGCAGCACCCTTAGTCGCTTCCTGAATGGCTTTGCTGCGAACAGCCTTTTCCTCGTCCGAACCTTTGGGCATCTTGAAAGCTGCCATGATTTTATTGAAGGCATTACTGTCTTCGTCAATGAGGGCCAGGAACTGATTCTTGAGGGAAGCCGCTTTTTCAGCCACTTCCTTCATTTCCGTTTCCACCGCTGCATATTTTTCTTTGCCAATGGTCAGATGAGCGACCATTTCAATAAGAGCTGCAGCAGAAGCCGCATTCAAGGCAGCTATGCTGCCGCCACCCGGCGCAGGAGAAGAAGAGCTCGTTTCCTGGACGAATCCCTCCACCGTCATTTTCTTTAATTCCATATCTTGATTCCTCGTTTCCTACTGTTATTTTAGAAGAGACCTAAAATCTTGCCCGATGTATCGATGTCCATATTGAGAGCGGCCGGTTTCTTCGGCAGGCCCGGCATGACCATGATGTTGCTGGTCTGGCAGACAATGAAGCCAGCCCCATTGGAGACGCGAACATCCTGGACAGTGATCCGGAACCCTTTCGGAGCCCCCAGAAGGGCCGGGTTGTCGCTGAAGGAGTACTGGGTCTTAGCCACGCAGATCGGAAGTTTATCAAGGCCCCAATCTTCGAGCTGTTTGATCTGTTTCTTTGCGTTAGGCGTAAAATCAACCCCATCACCGCCATAGACCTTTGTCACAATAGCTTCGAGCTTGTGCGGGATCGTGTCGTTTACATCGTAGAGTTCAACCGGTTTGGACGTATCATGTTCGAGCAGGTCAACCAGCTTGTTTGCCATGTCGATACCGCCTTCGCCGCCTTTTTCCCAGCACTCGTTGAGGCTGACATCTACACCGTAGCTTTCGCATTTCTTGAGGAGCATATCGATTTCAGCCGGTGTATCTGCAGCGAATTTGTTGATAGCAACCAGGACGGGCAGACCAAAGCCGCGCATGTTCTCAACCTGTTTGGCAAGGTTCGTAAACCCGTCGCTGACAGCCTGGACATTTTCCTGGGACAGTTCCGTCTTCTTGACGCCGCCATGCATCTTGAGGGCGCGGATCGTAGCAACAATGACAACCGCATCAGGATACATGTTGCCATAATGGCATTTGATGTCGAGGAATTTTTCAGCGCCAAGATCAGCACCGAAGCCAGCTTCCGTAACGGTAATATCGCCCAATTTAAGGGCCATTTTGGTAGCAAGAAGGGAGTTGCATCCGTGGGCAATGTTCGCAAAAGGTCCGCCATGGATGATAGCCGGCGTATGTTCCAGCGTCTGGACGAGGTTCGGTTTGATGGCATCTTTCATGAGCATGGCCATAGCCCCTTCACAGCCCAGCTGATGGACATAGACCGGATTCCCATCAAGGTCCGGGCCAATGACGATACGACCAAAACGTTCCTTCAAGTCTTCAATATCATGGGCCAGGCAAAGGATGGCCATGATTTCGGAAGCAACGGTAATCATGAACCCGTCTTCGCGCACAAAACCGCAGGGTTTACCGCCCAAGCCGACAACAACATGACGGAGAGCACGGTCGTTCATATCCATGACGCGGCGCCAGGAAATCTGACGGGCATCGATCCGCAGTTCATTGCCTTGATGGATATGGTTGTCAATCATTGCGGACAGCAAGTTGTTAGCAGCCGTAATGGCGTGCATATCCCCCGTGAAATGCAGATTGATGTCATCCATAGGAACAACCTGCGCATAGCCGCCGCCAGCAGCACCGCCCTTGATTCCAAACACAGGCCCCAAGGAAGGTTCGCGGAGTGCTACGATGGCTTTTTTGCCAATCTTATTAAGGGCTTGGACAAGGCCAATGCTCGTCGTGGATTTACCCTCCCCAGCAGGGGTAGGCGTGATGGCCGTTACAAGGACCAATTTCCCGTTGGGTTTCTTTTCCAAGCGTTTCAGTACATCAAGGGAAATCTTTGCTTTATAGTGACCATATTGTTCCAGTTCTTCAGGATGGATATCCAGTTTTTCAGCAATCTTGCTAATTGGCTCCATGACATTTTTTTGTGCAATCTCGATATCGCTAAACACGGTAGTTCCCCCTTCCTAGGTATGGGTCGCTTATTCTTCTGCGTCAAGCAGGCGCTTTTCAAGAATTTCGTCCATATCGAAGTTTTCGATTTGGAGATAGTACTCAGCTGCCATGAGCAGGCTCTTCATAGGGACCGTCCCAATGACTTCAGAACCAGCTACGGCAACACCATAACGGCGGGCTTCCATCTTGACCATTTCGAAAGCGCGGTAAACAGCGGTCTTTTCATAGTTGACAAGGTTCATGGAGACCTGGGTCATGTTGCGGTCTTCCAGTTTCAGGCCAATGGCCTTGACATAGTGAAGGCCGCCGCCGATGTTGCGGACTTTCTTGGCAATAGCCTGAGCGATTTCAACATCCGGCGTATGCAGGTTGACGTTGAATGCAATGAGGGGAACTCGGGCACCAACGGCAGAGCAACCGCTTACAGCGTTCATTTCGCTGGGGCCATAGTCCGGTTTCCATTCCGGTTCCTTGATTTTATCAAAGAAGCCTTCGTACTGGCCTTTGCGGACCGTAGCCAAGTTGCGGCGTCCCTCACTTGTTGCGGCATCTTCATAAAGATAGACAGGAATGCCCATTTCACCATAAGCCTTACCGACTTTGTTGGCGATTTCGACACATTCATCCATCGTTACACCCATAACCGGCGTAAAGGGTACAACATCAACAGCACCAAAACGAGGATGGGCCCCATGATGTTCACGCATATCAATCAAACCAATGGCTACCTTTGCCATATTGATGGCAGCTTCCGTTACCGCTTCAGGAGAACCGATGATGGTGACAACAGAACGATTGTGGTCAGGGTCGCTGGAATAGTCCAGGATCTTCAGCCCTGAAATCTTGCGGGCTTCATCAACAATCTTTTCTACCTTTGCTTTGTCACGGCCTTCACTGAAATTCGGAACAAATTCAACCAACTTTTTAGCCATTTGAGCACCTCCATAGGATTTTACCTGTTTTGTCCGTCCCCCAAAGGGACGGCTTTTTTCTGAACGACTTCATTCTATGATGGGACCGACAAAGAAACGTCTGAAAAATAAAAAAAGCGAAAAAAACTTCTTTTGACTAAAATTTGACGGTTTAACAATAGCATGGAAACGACAGCACAGCAGGGCTGTTCCTGCTTTTTCAATGGTTACCATAAAGAAACGAGGTGTCTTGTATGACAGTATCAGTAATTTCCAGGAAAGACGCTGTTTCGACGACTTGGTCGGGCGGAACGACAACCGAATTCTACCTGTTTCCCCGTGATGGTTCCTATAAGGAACGCCGCTTTGACCTGCGCATCAGTTCGGCGACGGTCGACCTTGAAGCATCCGATTTCACCCTTCTGCCAGATTACCAACGCATCATTACACCCCTTGAAGGGGGCTTTACCCTCACCTACAGGGAGACAGGGGAGAAGGTGACCCTTGCCCCCCTGGAAGAAGACTTTTTTGATGGGGCCTACCATACCCATTCCGTCGGAAAGGCCATTGATTTCAATGTCATGTATAAAAAAGGCATGCATGCCGCCTACAGCGTCATCAATGCGTCAAAAAAATTTGGTCTTGCCGATTTCCGGTTTCTCTATGTTCCCTTTCTAGACGCAAAGGACCTCACAGGAAGTACCCTGAATGAATACCCCCTGACACGAGATACGCTCTATGTCAGCGATGACGCATCAGATGCCTTCGTCCTCACACTCAAAAAACCGGTTTCCCTCATCTATGTTTCGGTCCGCAAATCCTAAAGGAGCGTCAATGAGTCCCTTCACACTATTTCGTTCCGCAGTCTGTGCAGGCTTTGCCATCGGTCTCGGCGGTGCGGTTTACTTGCAGCAGACCAGCAAGGCCTTAGGTGCCCTGCTCTTTACGGTTGGTTTATTTGCGGTCTGCGAATGCCGGTTCCATCTTTTTACGGGCAAGATCTGCTATGCTCGGGAGCGATCTTGGCGCAGTTATTGGGAATACCCAGTCATCTTAGGGGGCAATTTCGTCGGGGCCGGCCTTATGGCCTTCCTGCTGTCAGGTACGCGTCTATCTGGTTCCATCCAAAAAGCGGCGGCCGTCCTGATTGCCGTCAAGAATGCGGACAGTCTTGGTTCCCTTTTCATTTTGGGAATCTTGTGCAACATCTTTGTTTTCCTTGCCGTTGAAGGCTATCGTTCTTTTCCTCAGGCCATCGGAAAATATGCCGCCATCTTTTTGGGGATTGCTGTCTTCATCCTAAGTGGGTATGAACACAGCATTGCCGATATGTTCTACTACTTTGCGGCGGGCACCATGGACCTAGCTGCTTTGGGACGGATCCTTGTCATTGCCCTTGGCAACACCTGCGGCGGCCTCATTTCCCATGAAGCGGTCCAGTTTGCCCGCAGTGCGCAAAAGTAAAAATCCACACATAAAAAAACGGTGCTTCCAGCACCGTTTTTTTATTCCTGTCCCTTCTGGGCTTTCATATAATTGACAAAATCCTCAAATTCCAAGGTCTTGTGATTAATCAGCTCGTCGATTCGCATCCGGAGAATGGGCTGCGTTGTCAGTTCCCGCGCCCTGACAAGTGCCATTTGAAGTTTCCCGTTCCACTTCTTGTCAGGCCAAGCCTCAAGGACCTCTACAGCCACGCTGCGGGCTCCTTCGTGGAGGGAGCTCAAACATTCGGCAATAATGTCCCCGCCCCAAGGAGGAACATTCATAAGGCCCCGCAGAAGGGGAATGACAAGCCGTTCATCCTGAAGATACGCATCCAGATGAAGCATGGCAAAATCCGTAACTTTTTCAAGACGTGCCTTGCTGCCCGACTGGAGCAGATATGGATAAAGGAGTGTCCTCATAGAATCTTTCTTAAGCAGGTTCCAGACTTGGGTATGGATGTCGATGCCTAGGATATCTGCCAACTGCAGGGGCAGGATATTGACGGATCCATCTTTTGAGAGGATTTCCTTGGGAAGGATCTTCTTCCAGTCCCGTCCCATAACGACACCATCCAAGGTTCCAACATAAAGATGGCACTGGTTCATGCTGAAGTAATCCCAATTTTCATTATCAATCATTTCCTGCAGCTCTTCTCGAAGGCTCATGAGCCCTGCCACTTGTTCAAGGGTAGTCTGATGCTGCCCAGCGTGTACAAGGAGCCGTTCCAGGACGTGGCTATAGGAAAGAGGCGGCAGTGCAAGGGCCTTATCCGCCCCGTCTTCTACCGGCTGAGCTTCAAAATTAGCCAAAAAATCAAGATAGTCAACCATGGTGTGAAGCACGGCATCAAAAGTTTCATCATCCAGCTGCTCTTTTTCAAGCATTTCGAGTAGATTGCTTTTTTCGACGACAAGAAGAGCCACTGCAGGATAATCAACCGTGAGATCACATCCATTGAGAAGAAGCCAATGTTTTTCTTCAGGCGTAATGAAATCATAAGTCGACATGGCACAGACTCGGCCCCAGCCTCGCGTATGGGTCAAGATCTCCCACAGATCCTCATTTTCAAGAAGATGCCCTAATTCCAGGGCATAGACCACAAAGCTTGTCAGTTCCTCACAGCGGGCAAGCAGCATGAGATCCTTGTGAAGACGTTCCACTTCGTTCAGGTTCTCCTCGTTCAAGAGATGGAGACCGGTCACGGTAATGGCAAGTTTCAGGACCTCCGGGGCAAAGGCATGATAGAGCCAGCGATGGCAGAGATCCCAAAGGGCGTCAGGGATTTCCTGCGTGGACAAAAGGTCGACAAGGTAATCATTATAGACAATAAATGGAACGCTCGAGATGGAAGCATAGAGCTCCTTTTCAGCCTTGGAATCAGGATTTTTCGCATACGCGGCAAGGGCTCCGGCGATGACAGAGCCCACCTCTTCCTGAGGTCGGTCGGGCAGGCTGGCCATGAAAGAGTCGCTTGTTCCCGGTTCCCGAAACAGGACAGCATATGTATCGACAAAATTTTGATCCTCAATGAGATCGGGATCAAAATACCCTTCCTGATTAAGATGATCTTTTATGATTTGGTAGAGACTGCTCTCTTCCTTCCAAAATTCCATAGTGTTCCCTTCTTTTGATCGGAGGATTCCCTCGGCTTTCCGTAGGGTAGTTCGCTTATTATATCACACTTGTCCCCGTTTGTCAGAAGGCGCTTTTTCAGCAAAATGGCCCTGTCCCTTACAGGGCAGGGCCAGCTTATTTTTCATACCCCTTTTTGGGGACTGTCGGGGGCTTGTTCAACTGCAGCAGAGGCTGGGTCCGTTCCTTTCAGGATGGCCATGAATTCATCGCCCGTAATGGTTTCCTTCTTCAAGAGATACTGGGCAAGTTCATCCAGCTTCTGTCTATGGGTCTCAAGGATGGTCCGGGCCTTTTGATGGGCCTCCTTGACAACCGAGAAGACAGCTTCATCAATGCGGGCAGCCGTTTCCGGTGCGCAGGCAAGGGAGGTGTCACCGCTCAAGTAGGCATTGTTCACGGTTTCAAGGGCGACCATATCGAAGTCGCTTGTCATGCCAAACCGGGTAATCATGGCCCGAGCAAGTTTTGTTGCCTGTTCAATATCATTGGATGCACCGCTCGTGACCTTGTTGAAGACAACTTCTTCAGCAGACCGTCCCCCTGTCAAGGTAACAATCTTGTTGAAGAGTTCGTCTTTCGTCATAAGGACCTTTTCCTCTGTGTCAACCTGCATGGTATACCCCAAGGCACCGCTCGTCCGGGGAATAATGGTGATCTTATGGACCGGTGCCGACGCGGTCTGACTTGCAGCCACAAGTGCATGACCGATTTCATGATAGGCAATGAGCTGCTTTTCTTTCTCGGAAATAACGGCCCCCTTTCTTTGGGCCCCAGCAATGACGACTTCCACAGATTCTTCAAGGTCCTCTTGGATAACTTCCGTACGGCCCATGCGAACGGCACGAAGGGCAGCTTCATTGACGATATTGGCAAGTTCTGCGCCGGAAGCACCGCTTGTAGCAAGGGCAACCGTATGATAATCCACATCAGGAGAAATCCGCACATCATGGGAATGAACCTTCAAAATGGCTTCCCGCCCCTTAAGGTCCGGCAGTTCCACAGGCACTCGGCGGTCAAAACGACCCGGCCGCAGGAGGGCCTTATCAAGGACTTCCGGACGGTTGGTCGCAGCAAGGATGATAACGCCCTTACTGCCGTCAAAGCCGTCCATTTCGGAAAGGAGCTGGTTCAAGGTCTGTTCCCGTTCGTCATTGCTGCCAAAGGCACCATTATCGCGTTTTTTGCCTATGGCATCGATTTCATCGATAAAGACAATGCACGGGGCCTTTTCCTGGGCCTGCTTAAAGAGGTCGCGGACACGGGCCGCCCCCATGCCAACGAACATCTCAATGAATTCTGAACCGGAAATAGAGAAAAAGGGGACCTTGGCCTCACCGGCAACAGCCTTGGCAAGGAGGGTCTTGCCCGTACCCGGAGGGCCTACAAGAAGCACGCCCTTAGGCATGGTTGCACCAATGGCCTGGTAGCGGGATGGGTCATGCAGGAAGGACACGATTTCCTGAAGGGCTTCCTTCGCCTCGTCCTGGCCGGCTACATCCTTGAACGTCTTGCCAGTCTGGGCTTCAATATAGACCTTGGCATTGCTCTTACCAAAGCTCATCATATTGCCTCCGCCCAGCTTTGGACCCACAAACCGCATGATCAGCTGGCCAATGACCATAAAGAGCAGGAAGGGGAAAATCCAGTTATTGAAGAACTTGGTCAGCGGCGAATCCTCCCGAGGGATAACCTGGGAAAATTCCACATTTGCCTTGACCAAACGATTGACAAGCTCTGGATCCTCAACGCGGCCCGTGACAAAGATTTCATCTTTGCCATCCTTGTTGCATAGGAGGGCGATGCGGTTCTGATTGATTTCAACTTTGGAAGCCTTGCCTTCATCAACCATCTTCAGGAAGTTGGTATAGGTAACTTCCTGGACGCGAGGTTTAAAGAACATGGGCGTAATGATCGTATTGATGACAAGAATGATGAGGATAGCCGCAAGGTAATAATAAAAAACACGTTTAGAATGATCTTGATGAGGAGAATCATTCATAGTAATCACCTTCTTATTCTAAAAAATAATATCATGGATTGAGATGTATTATATCATATGAATCCGCTCTTGTATACCCCGTAAGGGTATTTATATATTCACCGCGTAAGTATGGCGCCGGGAAGGCAAGCAGAAAGACATTTTTCTGCCGGCCCGCAAAGAGGCAAGGTCCCAAGGGCCCCTTCGTCGACCCACTCATAAGAAGGATCGGGCAGGCTGCGAGGAATTGCGCCTAGGTAGACCGTAATCTGCCAAATTTGATGGGTAAAGACGTGCCGATGGGTCCAGAGGATCTTTCCCTCAAAATTTCCAAGCATCCGTTCTGCTTCCTTTCGGCTTTCCTTTTCTGTTTTGCCAAGAAAGGTCGGAAGCTCCCATAAGGAAGCAAGGAGGCCTGTTTCCGGCCTTTTGTGAAGAAGCAGCGCCCCTTCCTTACGGATGAAAAGACTTGTCACTTCATAAATGGTTGGCGCCTTTTTCTTTCTGCGGACCGGCAGCTCACCTGTCCGGTTCTCCCGGAATGCAGTACAGAAATCGTTAAGGGGACAAGCTCCGCAGCGCGGCGCACGGGGAATACAAATCGTGGCACCAAGGTCCATCAACGCTTCATTGAAGTCTCCCGGCCGGTCTTGGGGAATAGACGTTTGGGCGATTCGTCCTATGGTTCGTTTGCCCTTAAGAGAAAGGATATCGTCTGAAATCCCAAAAAGGCGGGCTATCACCCGCAGCAGGTTGCCATCCACGGCAGGGACAGGGCTGCCAAAGGCCATGGATAAAATGGCACCTGCTGTATAGTCACCGATGCCGGGCAGGGCTCGTACCGCTTCCAGCGTATTCGGGAACTCCCCCTGATGTCGGAGGACGATTTCCCTTGCTGCCTTATGGAGGTTCCTAGCCCTAGAATAATACCCCAGACCCTGCCATAATTTGAGGACCGCCTCTTCTGGCGCCTGCGCCAAAGCGCTTATGGTAGGGAAAGCTGTCATCCAGCGTAAAAAATAATCCTTTACCGTTTCCGTCCGCGTCTGTTGGAGCATGATTTCTGAAACCCACACATGATAGGGATCACGGGGATGATTGACCCGCCAGGGAAGATCCCGTTTGGCTTCATCGAACCAACGCAAAAGAGCGGGAACCCACTCATTTCCGACTATCAAGATGAACCTCCCGGAAAACGGCATCAAGGACCGTGCTGCCATCTTCAGCAAAAGCAATGGTGCCTCGGACCTGTTTATTCTGAAGGATCAGGGGAATCCATGTTTTGTCCGCTTCCCACATGTCCTCATAAGGCAGGTCTTCCAAGGAAAACCAGCGAGGTTCCATTTCGTCGCTGGCTTCAATGGCACCGGTAAATTTCTTGAGCACATAGACCATGCCCCCATGGGACCAATTCCCATCAGACGGCTGGTCAAAATATAGGTCTGCTACAAGGATCAGGTCCTTTTCCTCGGCAAAAAGACCGCATTCCTCAAATAGTTCCCGCAGAGCACATTCCCGCATAGATTCGCCGATTTCCATCTTGCCGCCAAAGCCGTTCCATTTGCCATAGCCCATGCCTCGTTTCTTGCGGCCCAAAAGGATCCTGCCCTGTCCATCCAGAGGGAAAACCAAGGATGTATCACGCATGTTTACTGCCCCCTCCATCTTGAATAATTATAGAATGGAATGTTTTTTTCGCTTTCTTCTATCATACCACAGTTTAGGAGTCATTTCCGGCTTCGCACCCATTTTACGTAAAATTTTTCCCAGTATAAAACCTCATTTTCTTCCTATTTTTGCGTTTTTTATTTTTGCACTATTCATATTATTAAGTTTTTGGTAAAATAAAATTGGAACTGATACAAAACTTACGGAAAGGAGGTTCTTGAGACAGTAGGGGAATTGTCTCACTGCTTGGAACAACGTGCCTATCATGCGTATATCATCACCCAGATTCACAGTCCAGAACAAGGGAGCCCTTTCATGGCCCCTTGTTCCACATGTAACCAAGGAGAGAAAAAATGTCTGAAAATGAAAAAATGAACACACAGAAAAAGAAGGAGATCAGCGGCTTTTTAAAAGGAGTTGAAATCATCGGCAATAAATTGCCCCATCCTGCCATGCTCTTTCTGCTTTTGGCGGTCATCGTCGTCATCGTATCCCATTTCGTTGCCGCGCAGGGCGTCTCCGTCACCTACTTTGACGCCCGTGCCAAGGCCGAAGTCACCAAAAAAGCCGTATCCCTGCTCACCCCGGATGGGTTTCGCTACATGTTCAATTCTGCGACCAAGAACTTTACCGGATTTGCCCCCTTGGGAACAGTCCTTGTGGCTATGCTCGGGGTCGGTGTTGCTGAATGGACGGGACTCTTCAATACGTCCCTGAAAAAGCTCCTCATGAACGCCAACCCGAAATTCCTCACCCCCATTGTACTTTTTGCCGGAATCATGTCCAACATTGCCTCTGACGCAGGCTATATCATTGTCATTCCCATTGGCGCCTTGATTTTTGCCATGGCCGGACGGCATCCGCTGGCAGGGATGGCAGCCGCTTTTGCCGGCGTATCGGGTGGGTTCTCCGCAAACCTCCTCATCGGTACGACGGACCCCCTCCTGACCGGTATTACCAACCAAGCCCTCAAGGCAGCAGGGATTGATATGACCCTAGACCCGACCTGCAACTGGTACTTCCTGGCCGCTTCGACCTTTGTCCTGACCCTCATCGGGACCATCGTGACGGATAAGATCGTCGAGCCGAACCTTGGCACCTATACCGGTAAGTACAGACCGGACAATGCCCCTGTTACAGACCTTGAAAACAAAGCTCTCCGCAACGCCACTATCGCCCTCATCGTTTACGTCCTGATCATGGCTCTCCTGATGTTCCCAGCCAATGCCCTTTTCCGCACTCCTGAACCGGACGGGGCCATGACCCTCAAAGCCTTCCTTCATGATGGACTCATTCCGGCCATCCTGCTTCTCTTCCTCATCCCGGGCGCTGCCTACGGCTGGACGACGGGCAAACTCCGCACCTCCCATGACCTTGTCGCCGCGATGACGGAAGCCATGAAATCCATGGGCGGATATATGGTCCTTGCCTTCTTCGCGTCCCAGTTCATTGCCTACTTCGGGAAAACCAACCTGGGCCTCATTGTTTCCTTCAAAGGGGCCGACGCGCTTGAAGCAGCAGGCCTTACCGGACTCCCGCTTATTATTCTCTTCATTTTCCTGTCAGCCTTCCTGAACCTCTTTATGGGGTCTGCTTCGGCAAAATGGGCCATCATGGCACCTATCTTTGTTCCCATGATGTACCGGCTCGGTCTTTCTCCGGCCCTGACACAGGTTGCCTACCGAATTGGGGACTCTTCCACCAATATCATTACTCCCCTCATGTCCTATTTTGCCATGATTGTCGTCTTTATGAATAAATATGAAGAAGATGCCGGACTTGGAACCCTCACTTCCATGATGCTGCCTTATTCCATGAGCTTCCTCTGCTTCTGGACCATCATGATGGCCCTTTGGATGATGGCAGGTCTGCCAGTTGGGCCAGGGGCTGGTCTGTTCCTCTAAGCACGGTTTGTTCCCTGATCCTGTCTCATATTGATTCAAAACCATCGGATAACCGATACGGTCCCTGCTCCTTTCAGGGAAAAAGGGACACAAGAAACACCAAAAAACCGCTGCAGCTTAGGCTG